>Ga0164290_1000159_pt1 | contig 258456 bp, 247 predicted proteins | sample Micstemetagenome_FD_108782 | JGI IMG/M metagenome (GOLD analysis project Ga0164290, IMG submission 108782) | Contaminated culture microbial community from soil near Moab, Utah, USA - Microcoleus steenstrupii SON62 (Illumina Assembly) | ecosystem: Environmental > Terrestrial > Soil > Soil crust...
CCGCCAGTCTCAGCCAGAATCTTCGTGATCGCAGCCGTCAGCGAGGTCTTGCCGTGATCGACGTGACCAATCGTGCCGATATTGCAATGCGGCTTGTTCCGTTCAAATTTTGCCTTGCCCATGTCTCGTCCTGCTATCCGGCCCGGCGGTCTCGCCCCGGCCTGGTTGTCTGCTGTGCTAGTACTGTCCGCTCGGTACTGGTCTCAAAACTCAAAAGCTGGAGCGGGTGATGGGAATCGAACCCACGTGGCCAGCTTGGAAGGCTGGAACTCTACCATTGAGCTACACCCGCCGATCCGCGTCTCTTGGCCGTTGCCTCTGTGAGCCTTCCACGCCTTCAATGAAGGTTGGTGGAGAGGGCTGGATTCGAACCAGCGTAGGCGTACGCCAACGGATTTACAGTCCGTCCCCTTTAGCCACTCGGGCACCTCTCCAATCGCTCTTTTCGGCCATTTCTTCTTGCGAAGAGTGGCGCCGAAACACGACCGGCTTCGACAAAAAAACGCGACAAAAGGCTCAGCATCGCCACTCTTCCCCCGATACACTGGGCTCGGAACGGCAATGTTGTTGCCTTTATCGCGGCGGACTATAAAGGCGGCCATGACCCGACGCAAGCATCAGACACCCCATCATTCCAGCCCGCGTGGCGACCCGCGCAAGCAGTCCAGGAATCCCGTTCAACCCGCTGCAAATTCTCGGGAATCAGCCCCCGAACGCGGCCGCGAGAGCCAGCGTGGCGAGCGCTCGGGCGGCAAGGGGCACGGCAAGGCCGCGGGCGTTGGCCCGGTCTGGCTTTATGGCAGCCATGCCTGCCTGGCGGCGCTGGCGAATCCGCAGCGTTATTGCCGCCGCCTGGTGCTGACCCGCGAGGCCCTGGCCGAGCTGGGCGCCCGCCTGCCCGCCCAGCCGCAGCCGGAAGCGGCCGACAAGGCCCGCATCGACGGCCTGCTGCCGCCCGGTGCCGTGCATCAGGGCATCGCGCTGCAGGTGGAACCGCTGGAAGACCCGGGCGTGGAGTCTTTGGAAGCTACAACAGCCAGCGGCATGGAAATCGTGCTGGCGCTGGATCAGGTGACCGATCCGCGCAATGTGGGCGCCATCCTGCGTTCGGCGGCGGCTTTTGGCGTGCGCGCCCTGATCGTGACTGACCGCCATGCCCCGGAAGCCACCGGCGCGCTGGCCAAGGCAGCCTCGGGCGGCCTGGAAGTGGTGCCGATGCTGCGCGTGACCAACCTGGTGCGCGCACTCGACCTGCTGGCCGGCTATGGCTATTGGCGCGTTGGCCTGGATGCCGAAGCCGATCGCAGCCTGGAACAGGCGGTGGGCGGCGTGAAACGGCTGGTGCTGGTGATGGGCGCCGAGGATGAAGGCCTGCGCCGCCTTACCCGCGAGCATTGCGACTTCCTGGCCAAGCTGCCGATGACCGGCGCGGTGGAGAGCCTCAACGTTTCCAACGCCGCCGCCATCGCGCTCTACGAAGCCGCGCGGCGCAAGGTTTAAGCGGCAAAGCCCTAGAAAATGGGATCCCCGCTTTCGCGGGGATGACACGAAAAAGCAGAAAGGCCGGGCGTTTTCAGCACCCGGCCTTTATTGTCACCCCCGCGAAAGCGGGGGGCCCATTCGCTTGTTAGAACGGCTTACGACGACGAGCCGTCGCCCATCTGGCTCTGCAGGTAATTCTGCACGCCCACCTTCTCGATCAGATCAAGCTGGGTTTCCAGATGATCGATATGCTCTTCCGTATCGGCCAGGATGCCCTTCAGCACATCGCGGCTGATGTAATCCTGCACGGTTTCGCAATGCGCCATGGCGGCCACCAGGTCCACGCGGCCCTTGCGCTCCAGATCGAGATTGGCGGCCAGGCCTTCCGGCACCGTCTCACCGATCTTGAGCTTGCCGAGATCCTGCAGGTTGGGCACGCCTTCGAGCAGCAGCACGCGCTCGATGATCTTATCGGCGTGCTTCATCTCCTCGATGGATTCCTTGTATTCGTGTTGCCCCAGGCGCTCGAAGCCCCAGCTCTTCCACATGCGGGCATGCAGGAAATACTGGTTGATCGCGGTCAGCTCGTTCTTGAGCACCCCGTTCAGATGCTTGATGACAGTCTTGTCGCCCTTCATGGCACGCTCCTTGGCTGAATTCCTAAGGCCTGGATTATGCCGCGACTGGTGAGAACGCAACCAGAAAGTCTGCGGTTGCGACTGACTTGCGAAGATACTTGCGCGGCTGCAAATCAGTTGCAGCAGAGCGCATGAAAAACCGCATTATCCGTGGAAAAACTGAGGCTCAGGCCTCGGACTGGGCAACGGCGCCGAGCGGCACGGCATGCGAGCTGCCCCGGCTCTCGCGCACCATGCAGCGCACATCGTCGATGCACTTGCCGCATTGCGGACGTTCGGCCAGATGCTTGTAGACTGCGGCCACCGAACGGCAGCCATGGTCTATCGCGCCGCGCACGTCGCGTTCAGTTAAACCATTGCAAAGGCAGACATACATCCCGGCACAACCAGCTTGCAAATCATTCTCACACGCGATGGAAAATAGGGGCAATGAGAACCAATTGCAAGAGGGTTGTTGCGAGAAGAGTATGGGTCTTAAAGCCCCCTCACCGCCGCAAAAAGCCTGGTGAGCCCCAGCAGGGCATCCAGGTTGGGCGTTGGCAGGCTTAAGCGCTGGCCCATCTCGCGCACGGCGGTGACGATGGCATCCAGTTCCAGCTTCCGGCCCTGCTCGGCATCCTGCAGCATCGAGGTCTTGAAGGCGCCGAGCTTGCGCGTCACGCCATGGCGCTCTTCCGGGCTCTGCGCGATGGCGCAGCCAATGCGCGCGCCGATGATCGCGGCCTCGCGCATCACCGCCGAACAAAATTCACGCACCAGATCATCATCCAGGATGCGGGCGGCGGTGGCGCCGGTGAGTGCCGAAACCGGGTTCATGGTCAGGTTGCCCCAGAGCTTGTACCAGATGTCGCGCCGGATGGCGGCCGAGGCCGTGGCCTCGAAACCGGCGAGGCTCAGCAACGCGCGCAGACGCTCGACACGCGGCGAGGCGCCGCCCGATGGTTCACCAATGATCAGGCCGCCGCCCATGCGATGCTGCACCAGGCCGGGCTCAGCCACCGCTGTGGCGGCATGCACCACGCAGCCAACCACATGATGCATAGGAATAGCCGCAGCGATCCGCCCACCAGGATCGACGGCAGCCAGAGGCTCAGGCCCCAGCGCATCGATGCCAGAACTGAACCACCAGGGCACGCCATTCATCGCCGGCAACACGATGGTATCGGCCCCAAGCAGCGGCGCGATGGCTTGCGCAGCTTCCGCCATGGCCGGGCCCTTCACCGCGATCACCACCAGATCCTGCGGCCCCAAATCAGCCGCGCTATCGGAAGCGACAGCCAACGGCGCCTGAAGCAGCTTATCATTCTGCCGCAGCCGCCAGCCATGCTGGCGCAAGGCCTGCAAGGTGGCGCCGCGCGCCAGCGCCGAAACCTGCGCCTGCCCCGTGGCGGCCAGGCGCGTGCCGATGAAGCCGCCGATGGCACCGGCACCCAGGATGCAGACCTTCATGACTTTGCCGCCCTATAACCGTCCTTGAAGATTTGCGGCACACGCTCGTCATTGCCCAAGGCCACGCGGCGCGCCTCAGGAGAATCTGTCGGCGGATGGCCGATGCCCAAAGCGGTGGCGCGCGGCGCCGGGCCGGCCACCACATGGCTGCTCAAACGCCCCAGGCCGCTGATCTCCACTTCAATTGTATCGCCCGGATCGAGCGAGCGCGAATGGCAGGGCGTGCCGGTGAGGATGATGTCACCGGGGCTGAGCGTGATCAGCCGCGCGATATCCGCCACCATATAATCCGGCCCCCAGACCATCTCCTCGCCGATCTTCGCCTGCTGCACCAGATGGCCGTTGCGGTAGGTGCTCAAGCTCTGCTGGCGGATATCGATGCCGCTCACCAGCCCCGGCCCAATCGGCAACAGGCCATCGGCGCCTTTCACCCGCAGCATGGAACCGGAATCGGTATCGCGGAAATCATGCAGGCCCATATCCAGCGCCGGCGCGAAACCGGCCATGTAATCCCAGGCCTCATCGGGCGTGATGTTGCGGCAGGTCTTGCCCATCACCACGGCGAATTCGCCTTCGTAATTGAGATATTTGCAATCCGCCGGTTTCACGATGCTGCCGCCATGGTTGTTCAGCGCCGTCACCGGCTTCATGAAATAAGTCGGCGTTGGCGTTGGCTGCGGCAGGTTGCGCGATTCAATGCCGCGCGAGGTGTAGCTCAAATGCACGCAGATGATTTTCGTCGGCGCGCAGGGCGGCAGATGCGTCACATCAGCCGGATCGACCACGCGGCCGTCGTCCAATTTAAGTACACCGCTCTCAACCATCGTTCCCCAGCAGGCGCTGCCGCCCATTAGCACCTGGCGCCGTTCGCGGCGCGGCCCCTCCAGCACGCTCATGGCGCAGCCTCCAGCGTATCGAACCACATATGGATATTGCCGGTGCCGCGCGCGTTTTCGTAATCCGACAGCGCCACGCCCTTGGCGCGGCATTCGGCGCCGCCAAGTGCCGCCGCCATCTGCAGGTAATGGCCGCCGAAACCTTCCCAGGGCAAGGGACGGTAGCGCGCATCCCAGTCGCGCAAAATCTGATCGTGGCGGCCCTGTTCCAGCAAAGCGATGGCTTCCTTGTCCCGCGCAATATTCTCCGGCCGCGACACGTTGCTCTCATGATAGATGCGCGGATGGCCCTGCACCCAGTCGATCTCGTTGAACTTGTGGCTCAAGGCGCCCGAGGCCAGCAACACCACGCGATAGGGGCTGCGGCGGATCGCCTCGCCAATCACGGCGCCGGATTCCAGGTAATGTTTCGGCTGGCAATTCTGGCAGGTGCTGACCGAGACAACCTTTTCAGCTTTGCACAGCTTGTTCACCACATTGATGGTGGCGTAATGGCGCGGCAGGCTTGAATCGTTGATCGCCTTGCTCGCCACCTTGCGCTCAACGCCCACCTGCTCCACCAGCCCGGCGAAATCCGGTGCGCCGCGATAATCGTATTTCTGGCCATAGAGATACCAGGGCATCTCGTCCGAGATATAGGTGCCGCTATAATGCTCGCCGCCATCAATCAGGTGGAAGCCGGTGGTGAACCAGTGGGAATCGAAGATCACCAGGATGTCTGGCTTCACTGCGTCGATCTTGGCGCGCACGCGCTCAAAGCCCGGCACCAGATCGGAATCGGCGCCATTGCCCATCTTGATGCGGAATTCGTCGCTCTGGAAAAGCCCAGGATGATGCGACACCAAAGCCGCGCCGACAATCTGCCCCATATTCTCTTACTCCCCTAACGATGACTGAAGCTGGCCCGGAACGGCTTCTTGGGCACCACCACATCCTTGATGTCGGAAAAGAATTCAAAGCTCCAGTCGCCGCCTTCGCGGCCCACGCCGGAGCGTTTGCAGCCGCCAAACGGCGCCGCCAGATCGCGGATGCCGAAGGAGTTGACCCAGATGAAGCCGGTGCGCACTTGCTCGGCCACTTGAATGGCATGGGCCTCTTCGCCATAGCAGACGCCGCCCAGGCCGTAATCCACGTCATTGGCGAGCCGGATTGCCTCGGCGTCATCCTCAAAGGTCTGGAGCACCAGTACGGGGCCGAATACCTCGTTCTGCACGATCTCTGAATCCTGCTTCACATCGGTGACCATGGTCGGCTGATAATACAGCGCGCCGAAATCATGGGCCGCGCCGCCCCACAGCACGCGGGCGCCTGCCGCCTTGGCGCGTTCAACAAAGCCCGCCACGCGCTCCAGCTGGCGCGGGTGAATGATCGGGCCGACTTCCGTTTCCTCCAGGCGCGGATCGCCGATGCGCAGTTTCTCCACATAGCCGCGCATGCGGGCGATGAAATCATCGGCCACGCGGCGATGCACCAGGAAGCGCGTGCCGGCCAAACAGACCTGCGTGGCATTGCGATACATCAGCGCGCCGGTGGCGGCTGCGTTATCCAGATCGGCATCTTCCAGCACAATGAAGGGCGATTTGCCGCCTAGCTCGAAACTGCACGGCACCAGATTGGCACCGGCGGCCTGCGCGATCCATTTCGCCGTGCCCACCGAGCCGGTGAAGGAAATCCGCGCCAGCCGTGGATCGCTGACCAGGGCCGCGCCGGTGCTCTTGCCCTCGCCCTGCAGGATATTGAACACGCCTTTAGGCAGCCCGGCGGCATCGGCGGCATCAGCCAGCAATGAGCAAGTGAGTGGCGCCCATTCCGGCGGCTTCACCACCACCGCATTGCCGGCGGCCAAAGCCGGGCCGAGTTTCCAGGTGGTGAGCATCAGCGGCGCGTTCCACGGCGTGATGATCGCCGCCACGCCGGCCGGATCGTGGCGCACGCGGTGGCTGGCCTGCTCGGTCTCGATGCGGCGATCCTGCAGGGTCAGCGCGTGATCGGCAAAGAAGGTGAGGTTCAGCATGGCGCGCGGCACGATGCCGTGGCGCATGCGTGAGAGCAGCACGCCGGCATCATTGGATTCGAGCGTGCAGAACTGATCGGCGCGCTTGCCGATCTCGGCGGCAAAGGCATGCAGATATTCGCGCCGCTTCTCCGGTCCCAAGGCCGCCCAGGCCGGAAAGGCGCGCGCAGCGGCCGCCACGGCCGCCGCCACATGCTCTGCCTGCCCTTGCGCGATACGGCCCAAAGGCCGCTGGTCGATGGGCGAAAACAGCTCGAAAGTTTCAGCCGAACTAACCCGCGCGCCATCGATATAATGATCGGGCGAGACGCTGATACCGGCGACATCGATACGGTTGCTCATGGCTGCATCTCACACAAAACGAAACGCGATGGCGCCGAGCGGGCCGTAATCGGCATGGAACACATCGCCCGCCGCCCCGGCAACCGGCCGGGTGAAGGAACCGCCCAGCACCACCTCGCCCGCCGCCAGGCTTTCGCCATGGGGCGCCAACTTGTTGGCCAGCCAGGCCACGCCATTGGCCGGATGGTTCAGCACCGCAGCCGCCAGGCCGGATTCCTCGATCACGCCATTCTTGTAGAGCAGCGCGCCGCTCCAGCGCAGATCCACGGCATCAGGCTTCACCGGCCGCCCGCCCAGCACGATGCCGGCATTGGCGGCATTATCGGCGATGGTATCCATCACCTGACGCGGCGCCTTGCTCACGCGGTCAAACTGCTCGATGCGGGCATCGATGATCTCGATCGCCGGCACCACATAATCGGTGGCGCCCAGCACATCAAACAGCGTCACATCCGGGCCGCGCAACGGCTTGCCCAGGATGAAGGCCAGCTCCACCTCCACGCGCGGCAAGATGAAACGCTGCACTGGAATATCGCTGCCATCGCGGAAGAACATGTCATCCAGCAGCGCGCCATAATCCGGCTCGGTGATCTGGGAGGCCAGTTGCATGGCGCGCGAGGTGAGCCCGATCTTGTGGCCCTTGATCACGCGGCCTTCCGCCAGTTTCAGCGCCACCCAGGCATGCTGCACGGCATAGCCATCCTCGATGCTCATGCCGGGATAGCGTTTGGAGAAATGCTCCACCTGCTGGCGGGTTTTTTCCACCTGGTGCAGCTCGCGCGCCAGGGCCTGAATAGTGGCTTGATCCAGCATCGGTGATTCCTCCTGAGGGCCAGAGTCAGGCATTCCGTTCCGGCTCGCAACCGCTATTGGGGCAGCTTTAACATTCCCATCCGGCATGGCAGACTGGCCGCCATGAAAGACCTCGACCTCACCTCGCTGCGCCTGTTCGCCGCCACCTGCGAGCAGGGCAACATCGCCCGCGCCGCAGAAACCGAGCATATCGCGGCCTCGGCGATCTCCAAGCGCATCAGCCAGCTTGAGGCCCAGCTTGGCACGCCCCTGCTGGCGCGCGGCCGGCGCGGCGTGCTGCCCACGCCGGCGGGCCAGGCCCTGCTGGAGCATGCACGCAGCCTGCTCTTCACCCTGGAGCGCATCGAGCATGATGTCGCGGCCTTCGGCGGCGGGCTGAAAGGCCATGTGCGCATCCTGGCCACGCCGTCGGCCATCGCCGAAGACCTGCTGGATGATGTGGCCGGCTTCATGCGCCTGCCCGCCAACCGCGATATCCGCATCGATATCGAGGAGCGCCTGGCGCGCGATGTGGTGCGGGCCCTGCGCGAGGGCGGCGCCACGTTGGGCGTCTGCTGGGATAATGCCGATCTGGACGGTCTGGAGCATCGGCCCTATCGCCGCGATGAACTGGCGCTGGCGGTGCATCCCGATCACCCGCTGGCCAAGCATAAGAAGCTGCGCTTCGAGCAGGCGCTGGATTACGAACTCGTCGGCCTGCCGCCGCCTTCCGCCGTGCAAGCCCTGCTGCAGCGCGCCGCCGCCAAGCTCGGGCGCACAATCGCCTACCGCGTCATTGTCTCGAATTTCGATTCCGCCTTCCGCGTGGTGGCGGCCAACCTGGCGGTGGGCGTGCTGCCGCGCGAGGTGGGCCAGCAATACGCGCAATGGCGCAATCTGCGCATGATCCCGCTCAGCGATGCCTGGGCGCAGCGCCGCTTCGCCATCGCCTTCCGTGCCTATGAAAGCCTGCAACCCGCCGCCCAGCGCATGGTGGACCACCTGGTGCGGACCGGCGCGGGCTGAATGGGCCGGCACCAGCATGGTGGGCCGGATTAACTCAGCGGTAGAGCAGCGGTTTTGCAAACCGAAGGTCGCCACTAATAGAACCTTCAATGGGATGCCCCTTTCCCATCTGTCGATAATTTTTAAAGTGGAAAGTTGGACCCGTCGTCATGTCGCGACAGACCATGTGACCGGCGGAATAGAGCGTTCCGCTATGGCGCTTTATGAAATCCGCAATCCCATTCGCGCAACATGCGGACTAAATATAACCGCATACGGTAGATCGCGAATTCTTTGCTTATCGATGAAGTCAATCTGGGAAGAATCCTTTCGGAAGGTCCGGTTGTCAAAGAGATAATGTATGTTCCCCATGTCTTGTATCTTTCGCTCTGTATGTACTTTACTTTTCAACTCACCAGTATCCTTGGCTAATTCTTCATCGAATGAGAAATAAAAATGAAACGGCGTCATCCTTGATTCTTTGATGATGTAGTGCCGGCCATCTAATATCTCGCGCTTGATCAAGCGGCTCTGGGGTTCATCGACGCTGTACAGGAATATATCTGCGGGACTTACGCCTGAGTTGACTTGCCAAACATATATGTAGGATGGGTCTATTACGCGGGCAGGAAATGAGCCAAAGAACAAATGATTCTCCAGCCAAAACAGATCGCCATGCTTGATTTCTCTTTGCGCATAATAATTGCGCTTAATAAGAAGGTTTTCACCTCGCAGGAAATTCGGGAAACCCGCATCGGACTCATTAAAACTTAAATACCACTTCTCATCTGCAATATATCTGAGATTTTTGTCGACGAAATATACCGCCCAAGATGCGACTGCCAGCACTATCACTATAATCAAGTAGAGCACATTTCCTTCACTGGTCAGTGATTTCATTCCTCCATTTTTCTCTACGAGAAGGAATGGTGTAAAAATGAGAGTCAGCCCAAGGAAAACCAAACCACACAACATTCCTATCAGCACAAGGATTGCCTCACCCTGACTCCCAATATCAATCGTGCGCATGGCTGAATAGGCAACGAGTGCAAAAATATTTACAAACGCAAAGAAACAACCAATTCGGCGATAACCCAAATAAGCAAATCCCATTCCTGGTACGAACAAATTCAGCAAGGCAATTGAGACCTTTCTCATGCTGAACCCACCCCGCTGTAGTTGCCGCCCCAATACTCGCGTCCAGGCCGCTGCATGAGCCAATCAAGCTGCTCGGTTTTACCGGCGGAGGCTATATGAAGATGATGGGTGCGAGCGTTGGGTTTTCGCATCCATTCGTCAAATGCATTTAGAAGCATCATTGGGTCACGCTTACGGCGCAGAATGGAAATTGAAGGAGAAGATACCACCCCAAATAATAGCCTAAGCCGTGGAACTATTGGGAGATTGACCAAGGGGGCTAGATACATAATACCGAACGACTACGCTTTTTGCTCTACCTTCTAGCTCAGCAAACAGGCTTTTAGCGCTGCGTCGCTTACTTGACGCAACTGAAACGCCCCAATAAAACGGCGACCTCTGAAGCTGGTCGTCTTCATGAAGAGTCGGGCGCGCCAGAACGTAATATTACGCTAATTATTCAAGTATTTGCCGGATTAGCTCAGCGGTAGAGCAGCGGTTTTGTAAACCGAAGGTCGGGGGTTCAATCCCCTCATCCGGCACCATTTTCAGTCCTGCCCATAAATTTAAGGGGCAAATCCGAAATTTATTGGGCAAACCCGCAAAGATTGCTGTTGCCCGGGCGCTATTCGCCACTTTATGGTTAACCCAACGTTGTAATTCTTGCCCCGTCAGGGTGGCATCGCGGTCGGAGACGAACCATGACGATCAATGTTTTTCAGTCCCAGGCGCAGACGACAGCGCAGGTGGTGCAGCGCGCCAGTTCCGACCTGGCCAAGCAGCTCGACGCCATCGCCAAGCTCTGCGCCAAGGCAAGCGAGGCCAAGCCGGCTGAGGGTCAGGCCGCCTCGTCCGGCAAGGCGGCCAGTGTGGGCGACATCGCCAATGCCAATGCCAACCTGCTGAACCAAGCGCTGCAGAAATCCCGCGCCACCTCGGGCACCGGCGAGGTGATCGGCGCCTTCACCACGGGCAGCGCCAATTTCGCTTCCGGCGCCGCCGCCAAGCCTGCCACTGGACAAGCTGCCGCCGCGCCCGCTGCCAGCCAAGCCGCTGCTGCCAAACCTGCTGGCGGCCAGTCGTTCGCGTTTGCTGGCGCCATCGATGTGGATAAGTTCAACGCCGCCTTCAGCGCCGCTACCGGCACCAAGGCGAATTTCACCGCCGACCAGATCAAGGACGGCCTCAACCAGTTCAACCGCAACCAGACCACGCGCTCGGCCACGCTGCAGAACGCGGCCAACAGCGCCGAAGTCAGCCGCAGCGGCACCGCGCCCACCAGTTCGCCGGTTGGCGGCTCGCCGGCTGGCGGCACGACTGCAACCGCCACCCGCGACGCCCAGACCGGCGCGGCGCAAGTGCGGATCGATTTCCAGGGCGGCAGCCGCACGCTGGATGTGGCGCAATTCAACAAATCACTCTCGCAGCAGACCGGCACCAAGGCGAATTTCACCGGCGAGCAGATCGCCCAAGCCCTGAACGGCGACCAGAAAGCCGTGTTCGGCGGCGCGGCTGGCGGCTCGTCAGGCACGGGCGCGGGATCCGGTGCCAATTCGGGCGCGGCCGCCAAGCCGGCGGCGCCGCAGCAGCCGGCCAAGCTGGCCAGCGAAACCACGCTGGAACTGCTCTTCGCCGCGCAGTCATCGGGCAATGCGGCCTCCAGCAAGTCGGGCTCGGCCGCCTATGGCGCCGTGGCGCCGCAGCTCTCGGCCACGCAGTCGCAGAACAGGCTGCTCAATCTGCTAAGCTGACGCGGCCGAGGATGATGGCGGGAATTAGCGCCGCCCTTTTCGCATAAAAAAACCGCCGCGGCCCGGGAGGGCACGCGGCGGTTCGTTTTTTAGGCTTGGATCACATCGCCTTGGCGGTGATGCCCACGGCCTTGCCCACGGTGTCGTTCCAGCGGGGCACGCAATCGGCGCCGCAGCGCTTGGCGAAATCCGGCAGGATCGCTTCGGCGAAAGCCTTCTTGCGCAGGGCCTGATCGGCATCGGTGACCGGCACCAGCACCATCGTGGCCGGCGCGCCTTCCGGGCAGGGCGCGGTGCCGGTGTTGCAGGCCACGCCGATGGTGGTTTCGCTGGAAGCCTGCTTGAAGATGTTGTCTTCCAGCACGCGCACTTCCTTGACCATCAAGGCCTGCACGCGGGCATCCAGCTTGTTCCACCAGGCCAGATTGGCGGTGGTGGCGGCCAGGCCGAAATTCACCGGCATGGGCAGCAGATGCGTGGCGGCCTCATGCCATTTCGACTTGTAGCCCGAGAGCGAGCCGGTGATGGCGCAATCCACCACGCCCTTGGCCAAGGCCGGCTGCACTTCGGCGAAGGCGATGTTGAGCGGCGAGCCGCCGAGATAATTGACGAAGGATTGCTGCGAGATGCCCGAGGCGCGCACCTTCTTGCCCTTGCGGTCGGCAAGGCTGCTGATCTTGTCGCGGCAATAGATCACCTGCGCCTGATAGGAGCCGAAGCCAAGCAGCTTCACGCCATGCTTGCCTTCATATTCGGCGGCCAGCATCGGGCGCACCACATCGGCCACCTTCTGCAATTCCTCCACCGAACCAACCAAACCAACCAGATCGGCCGATTCATTGATCGGCATTTCGCCGGTATTGTAGTTCAGCACCGTTGTGGCCATCGGCAACGTGCCCTGGCTCACCAGGCGGAAAATCTCGCCGCCCTTCAGGCCCAGTTCGGTGAAGGGCTTGATCTCCACCTGGATGGCGCCGCCGGATTTTTCCGGCATGGTCTTGGTCCAGAACGGCACTTCCTGATTTGTGTACATCGACAGATTGCCGATGGAGCCGACCAGGTTGAACTTGGTGACCGGCAGGCCCTGGGCCTGCGCCGATACGGTCAGGCCTAAACCGGCCGCGAACACCGCCGAAGCGATAACCAGTCTTTTCATCACTTTTCTCCTTGGTTGAGCATTGCTTTGGGGTTGATCATTGTTTTGGGTTGAGCACGCCGGGCAGCCACAGGGCGATTTCCGGGAAAGCGATCAGCAGGCCGATCATCACAAGCATCGCCCCCACGAAAGGCAGCGAGCCAAGGCAGATATCGGAGAAGCGACCACCGCCGCGCACCGATTGCACCACGAACAGGTTGAGGCCAATCGGCGGGGTGATCAACGCCGCCTCCATCAGGATCATGAACACAATACCCCACCAGACCGGATCATAGCCCAGCGCCGCCAGGATGGGTACGACAACCGCCGTGGTGGCGATCATCATCGACAGCGTTTCCATCACGCAGCCGAGCAGCAGGTAGAACGCGATGATCGCCAGCAACACCGCCAGCGGCGGCCAGCCCAGGCCAACGATGGTATCGGTGAGCACCTTCACCAGCCCGATGCCTACGATCACGAAATTGAGAAAGAAGGCGGCGATGACAATCAGCATCACCATGCAGGTGGTGCGCACCGTGCCCTCGAAGGCGCCGAGCAAAACCGGCCAGGTGAGCGCGCCATTGGCCGCCGCCAGCGCCATCGAGGCCATCACGCCGAGCGCCGCCGCTTCAGTGGGCGTGGCGATGCCGGCATAGATCGAGCCGACCACCACCATGAACAAGCCCAGCGGCGGCAGCAGATGGATCAGGCCGGCGATGCGCTCGCGCCACAGCGAAGTATCCGCCATCGCCGGGCCGCCCCAGGCCGGGCGGAACAGGCAGAGCAGCAGCACGGTGATGGAGAACAGCCCGGCCAGCATGAAGCCGGGCACGAAGCCGGCGGCATAGAGGCTGGTAACCGATGTATCAGACAGCACGGCATAGATGATCATGTTGATGCTGGGCGGAATCAGGATGCCCAGCGTGCCGCCGGCGGCGATGGTGCCAAGGAAAAGCGGCTGGTTATAGCCGCCCTTCTTCATGTTGGGGATCGCCACGGTGCCGATGGTGGCGGCGGTGGCCACCGATGAGCCCGAAGTGGCGGCGAAAATCGCAGCCGCCGCGATATTGGTATGCATCAGCCGGCCGGGCAGCCAGTTGAACCAGGGCGCCAGCGCGTTGAACAGCCGCTGGCTCACGCCGGAGCGGTGCATCAATTCGCCCATCATGATGAACATCGGCGCCGCCACCAGCACGAATTCCGTGGAGGTGTTCCAGGCGATCTCGCCAATCGCCCCGGTCATCGGGAAGAAGGCGAACTGGCTCTGCAGCGTGAAACCGAGCAGGCCAAGGGTGCCCGCCACCGGAATGCTCAGCACCAGAAACAGGCATAAAACCAGCAAAGCATGCAAAATCATGGCGCGTCCTTTACCGGCGCGCCGGCTTGTTCAATTTCTTCCCGCAGGGTGGCAGGCCCGATCAGATGCTGCACGGCATCAAGCTCGCCGCGCAGCAGCAGGCGCGCCGCGCGCCAGGCGATCAGGGCCGCAAACAGCGCGAACCAGAGCAGGCCGAGCAGCCAGATACCCTGCGGCAGAATCAACGGCACCTGCAGGATGGTGATGGATTTGGCATCCAGCTTCAGCGATTGCAGCCAGGTATTCAGCGCGTACCAGGCAATGGTGCCGGCCACCAGCAGGATGGCCAGATGTGCCACCATATCCAGCACCACGCGTGGCAGCAGCGGCAGGCGGTTGGCCACCAGATCGATGCGGATATTGGATTTGCAGCTCATGGTATAGGCCATGCCGAGCGCCACGGCGGCGGCGAAGGCATAGCCGGAAATCTCGAAGCTCTCCACCACGGTGCGATTGAGGAAGTAGCGCAGCACCACATCCAGGGTGATCGAACCGGCGCAGCCCACCAGCAGGATGCCGCCACTCAGCCACGCCAGATAGCGCGATATCCGAGCCGCCCAGAAATCCTGCGGCTCACCAGCTTTCTTCATACAACATCCCCCAGCGCCGGTCGGCGCCTCACCAGTTCCACCGCCATCCTAGAGAGCGGCCAACGGGCGAACAAGGTATTATTCCCTCGCCCAGGCAATGTGCTCGATTCCATACCACACCGGATTTGCGGCTGGCGGCGGATGGATGCAACCAGGCTTACAGACGCCTTCCCACCAGCCGCAGCCTCGGCTTGGCGCCCTCGCCTCACCGAAAGGAAGCCGCTAGCATGGCGCCATGTCTGTCCTGAAGCCTCTGCGCCTTGATCCCGCCGCCTATCGCCGCACACCGTGGAAAAACGGCGGCGGCGTTACCATCGATATCGCCGATGCCTATCTGCCTGGCGCCACCATCGGCGGCTGGGACGGCATGATCTGGCGCTTCGGCCGCACCCGCATCGAGCAGCCCGGCCCCTTCTCCGATCTCAGCGGCTTTGACCGCCACCTGATGGTGATCGACGGCCGCGGCCTGCTGCTGCATCCAGCCGAGGCACCCAGCCTGGATGTGCGCCGCGCTTTCCAGCCGGTGTTTTTCGATGGCGGCTGGCGCATCATGAGCGAACTCACGCAAGGGCCGGTGGCAGTGCTGAACCTGCTGGCGGATCGGCTTCGGGCCGAAACCGTGCTGGAATTCCACCAGGCCCCGGCCGCGATCAAGCTGCCCGAGAGCATTGGTCTGATCTATGCGCCGCAGGAAGCCTTGGTGGCGATTGATGGCGAGGAGTATCGCCTCGCCGCCGATGAGACGGTGCGGATGGATGGCGATCTGCCCATGAGCGTCGAAGTCAAAGCCGGCGGCGTGGCCGTGGCTTGCATTCGGATGCGGCCGTGAGGTGGTGGGCCAACGCTAAATACATGATGGTGGCCGAACTCGATCCGCTCAAGGCCATCACGGAGAATGACGGTGGAAATTAGGGAGGCGGACCGTCGCCGCAATCCATAATAATCGGCTGCCGAACCCACAATTTTTCTGTTTATTTCTTAAACTTTAAATTTTGACCCGCATGCAATTCCATCGCCTTACGTAATGTGATGGTCTCGACATTCATAGCTGCAGCAACGTCTGGCAATTTAATATCCCTGCGGCTTTCCGGGGCAGGTTGCTCATTAGTAATGATGCAGTATTCGGAATTTGTCATTGCGAAACTTATAAGCCACGCATCGGCACTTTTGTCATCCAAGAACCTAGATTTGGCCTTATCTAAATAGTCCCTTCCCTGCACCCAAGAAACAATAGTTGCCCAATTGGCCAAAGTGGGCTTTGAAGGGAGAAAGAATTCGGCAAGCTTTGTGCTTTTAGCCCAGTCTCTGAGTGGGTCAGGTAAATTAAGGTCACCTGCACAAATCTCAGCCTTCACTTTATCAATGCTAAAGAAAACACTTTCTATATGGCCCTGTTCTATCCACTCCCAAAACAGGGGCAATAAATGGAATGGGTAATCGAAATCCTTTGCTCGGATCAAAACATCTGAGTCAAATAGAAACTTAGTTTTGCCGCGCATAAAACGATGCAATCTTGTTGGGATTTACGTTCAACAACCGACCGGCTTCTTTCAATGTAATTTGGCCTGAAACAGCAAGTCGCACTACGCGCCTAGAAAATGTTTTGCTATTGCGAACTGCTAAGGTCGAATAAAAATCACCACCAGCAGCCTCTGATTTAACGACGGAACCGGCACGCTGAGCAAAAAAAGCATAAATTTTACTGTCTGCAAGCCCCATATCAATTGCACGGTAAGCAATCGCTAGTGCACTAACTCGAAAATAGACGCGACACTGCTCAACGCGCTCAATCACGTTGCCATCTAGATTTTTCCAATACAAAATGAACTCTTCTCTTGGCAGAAGAAATTCAGCAGCAATACTATTGCAACGTTTTTCCGACGAGTCCGCAGTGCCGATACGAACATCCGAGACGCCAGTTTCACCTAACCATAGGTGAGCCAACTCATGAGCAAGCGTAAACGCCCATGCTGATTGAGAATCAGCCCCATTAATAAAGACTACTGGTGCGTATTGATCCGAGATAACAAAACCTCGAAATTGTTTAGCTGAAAGAGGCCTGGAAGTATTATTCCCCACTACACTATTCTTGAATATCAAGACACCAACAGCTTCTGCCTTCGCCGCCAACATTGTGTATAAACTGTTTGGCGACGGGAGAGATGCCACACTTGTCGAATCCACTCCCAGCACAACCCTCATGTCACTCGCAATTACCTCAAAACTTTCTGTAGAATTTGCAAAACGTCCAATAAAAGGTAGTGATTTTGCAGCACCTTCCGCGAGAAGATTCTTGTACCAAGATTGCTTGAAAACAATATCGTCATAGACCTCCAGAAATTCACGGCCCAATGGCTCTGAATCAGGTAAAGTTCGAAAATCTGCAATGGGCATATCTCTTGGAGCCGGAGGCTGCGAAAAAAACAAAAAGCCCAATGGCACGCTGGTAATTTTTGAGAACTTAACAACCTGAGCTTCTGTAAGTCCGCCGGTTACGATCCGACCTTGGTCTTTTGTGGACACTCGGCGTGCGACATCCTCCACCGAACTTCCTGCTTGGGAAGCGGCCCACTCCAAAACAGAAGGAGACAGACGCAGCATGGTCATTTCAAACTCTTAAAACTTGCTGAGCTTTGATGTTAGACTAGCACCAGATTTCGTTAAGATAGTCCTCAAATTACTATAACAAAGGGCAAAAATGTACCCCTGCAATTGTCGGCCTTGCAGGAATGTACACACCTTATATTACCCCCACCCAACAGCGCACTATAAGCTCACCCCCTCACCGCCATCGTAAAACACACCTAACTCAGCTCTCTACTGCCCGCCGATGTGTCGATCTGCGCAGCGTAACGCAAAGCCGGCCCCGGCATGATGGCCGGCGGGCGGTCTATCGCCAGCTCTGCATAAAGCGCGGCGATGGTAGCGGGATCAGGATGCGCCAGCGTGAAACCGCGCAGCCTTGCGCCGAGATCAGGCATCGTATCCATCACGCGCGGCTTGCCACGCCGGTCGATAATGGAAGGTGCTGCGCCATCCAGCGGCAGCGCGCCATCATCAGGAATAGCGAAGTCGAATACTGAATCGACGATGGGCAAAGCCACCTTGCGGCCAAACACGGCCTCGCGGCCCGCAAGCACGGCGTCGATGCCATCCACCCGCGCCACCCAGCCGCGCAGGCGTCGGCCCGCGTCCCATGCTGCCCGCACGCTCTTTGCATCATCCAGGCCAAACCAGCGCGGGCGGCCGGGCGAAGGTGCATCTGGATCAGGCGCTACGATTTCAAGATAGACGCTGCCGCCAAGCTGCAGCAGGTGGTTATGCGTACCCATGTATTCGTGACGCTGCCCGAAAGGCACATCCAGATCGAGGCAGGCCCGAACATGCGCCACGCCTTCGGCCAGGTTCGGCGCGATCACGGTGAGATGGTCGAGATAGAGCATGGCTCAGTGTTGAGCGGCGGCAGGCGCGCCCAGCACCGGCTCGCCCATGATGAACCAGGCCTTGGCGATCTTGTCGCCGGCCAGTTCGTAGATGCCGATCACATCGACCCATCCCGGCCCCTGGGGGAAGCGGCGCGTCACCACTTCCTGATCCACAACCCTGTTGCCAATGACGGCGCGATGCACCAGGCGGCCAAACAGGTTGGGCTCCTGAAACCAGATGAGATGGCGGGCGCAGATTTGCTCGGCGCCATCGGCGAGCAATGTTGCCGGATGTGCAAATATCTGCGCATCCGGCGCCCAGAAGGCCATGAAGGCATCAATGTCGCGGGCATTATAGGCATCCAGTTGCCCCTGCACGATCTGCTCTGGAGTCATCCTCATAGAATCGCGGCCCTCTGCTGCTGGCTGGCGGGAAATTAACAGAGCTTTGCGGCAGCGCGACGGCAGAATTGTATCGCTGCAATTCAGCGCCCGGCTTGCGCTCATAGCCTCTATACAGCCCGCCATCGATGCCCTAATTCTGCGGCCATCATGCTCGCCGCCTTCTCCGTCAATGCGCTCGCCGCCGGCCTTCTGGCCGGCTTTGTTGGTTTTGCCTCCTCGTTTGCTGTGATCATCCAGGGCCTCACCGCCGTGGGCGCTTCTCCCGCCGAAGCGGCCTCGGGCCTGATGGCCTTGAGCATCGCCATGGGGCTCTGCGCGGTGATCATCAGCCTGAAAACCCGGCTGCCGATTTCCATTGCCTGGACCACGCCGGGCGCGGCTTTGCTCGCCACCTCAGGCGGCGCGGTGCCGGGCGGCTTTCCGGCCGCAGTCGGCGCCTTCATGCTCTGCGGCCTGCTGATTTTCATCGCCGGCCTGTGGAAGCCGCTGGGCCGCTGGGTCGCCGCCATCCCCGCGCCGCTTGCCAATGCCATGCTGGCCGGTGTGCTGCTGCCGCTCTGCCTGGCGCCGGTGAAAGCCGTGGCCGCCGATCCGCTGCTTGGCCTGCCCATCGTGCTGAGCTGGGCGCTGATGGCGCGCTGGAAGCGGCTCTATGCCGTGCCGCTGGCGGTGCTGGTGGCGGTGGTGCTGATCATTGTCGCCACGCCGCCGATCAGCCTGGATCCGGCAGCCCTTTGGCCGCAGCCGATTTTCGTGACGCCGGACTTCTCCATCGCGGCGATCATCGGCATCGCGCTGCCGCTCTTCATCGTCACCATGGCGAGCCAGAATATCCCCGGCATCGCCGTGCTGCAGGCCAATGGCTATCACCCCGATCCCAGCCCGCTCTTCCGCGCCACTGGCCTGTTCAGCCTGGCCGCCGCCCCCTTCGGCTCCATCGCGGTGAACCTGGCGGCGATCACCGCCGCCATCTGTGCCGGACCAGATGCGCATCCAGACCCGAAGCGCCGCTACTGGGCCGCCACCGTGGCCGGGCTGTTCTATGTGCTGCTTGGCCTGGGCGCCGGGGCCGCCACGGCGTTTCTCATTGCCGCGCCGCCCTTGCTGATCCAGGCGGTGGCCGGCCTGGCCCTGCTCGGGGCCTTCGGCAACTCCCTGATGGGCGCGGTGGCCGATCCGCGCGACCGCGAGGCGGCGGTGATCACCTTCCTGGTGGCCGCTTCGGGCTTGAGTTTCTATGGCATCGGCGGCGCCTTCTGGGGCCTGATCGCTGGCGGCGCCGTGCTGGCCCTCACCCGCTGGCGGGCGCGCTGACCCTCGGCATTACCCGGTGAGGTAGCGAGTTACCGTGCGTCACAATCAATCACAATTCGTTTTAATTGTGTGGAATGTTATTGTAGGTTGCGGACATACCTAAGGGTATGATGGCAGGCGAAGGCGCTCCCCCGCCAACACTGCCAAAGGATGTCGCAAGATGCCCTTACCAAGCTTGAATCTGAACGGCTTTACGTTCCTGATCGCCGACCCCAACCCCTATTTCCAAAGCCTGCTCAAGGGCGTGCTGCATGCTTTCGGCGCACGCAATATCCAGGTGGCCGATAACGGCTCTGCTGCCCTGCACCTGACGCAGTCGCAGCAATTCGACCTGATGTTCTGCGATTGCTACCTGCCGATGCTGGATGGCTTTGATCTGGTGAAGCAGGTGCGCCTGGATAACATGAACCAGAATCGCTATGTGCCGATCATCACGCTCACCAGCCACACCCAGGCGAGCAATGTGGCCCGCGCGCGCGATTGCGGCACCAGCTTCGTGCTGGCCAAGCCGATCGCGCCCAAGCAGCTTTATGACCGTCTGGTCTGGGTGGCGGAAGATCCCCGCCCCTATGTGGCCTCCGATGGCTATAACGGGCCTGACCGCCGCTTCAAGCGCGACGCCAAGGCAATGCCGAAGGAAGAGCGCCGTGGCGTGGCGGTGCCTGAAGGCCCGGTGGTGGTGGCTGGCGGCATGATGCCGATCATTCCTGTGAAAAGCCCGGACGCTGTGCCGGCGCGCGTGCAGTAAGCAGGCCCACGCCATGAGCGAAAAGCCCGCCGCCAAGCCTGCTACCGTCATCCAGATCACCTCGCGCTTCGCCCGGCTGGCCACCCGCGATGGCGGCAAGTCGGCTTCCGAAGCCCTGAACGCCGCCGCCGCCTTCATTGTCGCCGAACAGGAAAAGTATTTCACCTGGGTGGCCGCCGATCTCGATGAGCTGGACCGCCTGCTGGCCAAGCTGGATGCCGCGCCAGAAAGCATTGCCGCCAACGAGGCCGCCTATCACAAGGCCACGCATATCCGCGATCTCGGCGGCAGCTTCGGGCATCAGATCATCACCGATGCGGCCGATAGTTTGTGTGAATTGCTCTACCGCCTGCGCACCGCGCAGCTTTATAGCCGCGAGGCCATTGCCGCCCATCGCGCCGCGCTGAAGCTGGTCTGCGCCATTTCCTTCGGCGCCCTGCCGCCCGAGAGCGGCCCCACGCTGCTGGCCGGCCTGCATAGCGTGGTGGAAAAATACCCGCGGCCCACGCACTAGGCCCACCTGACGGGCGATAATAGTAACGCCGTTACGGGTTCCCCCGGCTTGAGGCCGGGTATATGGTCGTGGCCCCCGACAAACATAATAAAAGAACCGAGCCCCCATGCCCTTGTCCGCCCCGGCGCCGCGCCGGCATTTCCATACCCGCGCCATCGAAGCCCAGGGTTTCCGCCGCCACGACCAGATGTGGGATATCGAAGCCCATATCCGCGACACCAAGGCCTATGAATATGAAGAGCATTATCGCGGCGTGATGCCGCCGGGCCGGCCGGTGCATGAAATGAGCCTGCGCCTGACGCTGGACGACGATCTGATCGTGCGCGCAGTGGAAGCCGTGACCGAACACGCGCCCTATGGGCCGTGCCATGAAGTGGCGCCGAATTTCCAGACCCTGCTGGGCCTCAAGGTTGGCAATGGCTGGCGCAAGGAAGTGCGCCGCCGGCTGGGCGGCACCAAGGGCTGCACCCATCTGGTGGAATTGCTCGACGTGCTGGCAACGGTAACCTTCCAGACCGTGGCTGGCGGCGACGATCCGGCCAAGCGCAATCCGAGCAAGCATTGGAATGCGGAAGGCAAGCCGCCCTTCTTCCTCGATGGCTGCCATGCCTGGTCGCGCTCCGGCCCGGTGGTGCGCGATCAGCTGCCGCAATATTACGAACCGCCCGTCATCGCCGACGCCGAGAAAGCCTGAGCCCCATGCAGCGCCATACCCGGCTAGATGCCGTGGCGGTTTCCGCCATGGTGATTCTCTGCCTGCTCTGGGGCGTGCAGCAGGTGGTGATCAAGCTCACCGCGCCAGATATAACACCCGTGCTGCAGGCCGGCCTGCGCTCCGCCATCGCCACCCTGCTGGTTTTCGCCTGGCTGCGCTTGCGCGGCGTGAAACTGTTTGAGCACGATGGCTCGCTGCCCGCCGGCATCCTCGCCGGTGTGATGTTCGGCGCGGAATTCGCGCTGATCTATCACGGCCTGCAATTCACCTCGGCCTCGCGCGCGGTGATCCTGCTCTATACCGCGCCCTTCTGGGTGGCGCTGGGCGCCCATTGGCTGATTCCGGGCGAGCGCATCCGCCGCGTGCAGCTTTTCGGCCTGATCGCCGCCTTCAGCGGCATCCTGGTGGCCTTTGGCGATTCCCTGCGCCTGCCCAATGCCACGGAATTATTTGGCGACCTGCTGCTGCTCGGCGGCGGCTTCCTGTGGGGCGCCACCACGGTGGTGATCAAGGCCAGCAGCTTGAGCCGCCTGCATCCGGGCAAGACCCTGCTCTACCAGCTTGCCATCTCCGCCCTGATGCTGCCGCTGATCTCGCTCAGCTTGGGCGAAGCCGGCATCGTGGCGCTCACACCTTTTGCCATTGGCTCACTGGCCTTGCAGAGCATCGTGGTGGCCGCCATTAGCTATCTGGTCTGGTTCTGGCTGATGACGCGCTATCCCGCTTCCCGGCTTTCCGCCTTCAGCTTCCTCACGCCGCTCTTTGGCGTGGCGGCAGGCGCGCTGTGGCTGAAGGAAACCATCACTTGGCCGCTGCTGCTGGCTTTGCTGCTGGTGGGTGCTGGAATCTACTTGGTGAACAAGCCGCAGGATTAAGCGGCGCATTGACGGCTTGGTGTGAACCCGCCAAGCTGGCCCGCATGTGCCGCTGGTGCGATACCGATCCCGACTTGAGCCAGATGCCGCCGCCGGCCCGCGCCGTGCAGCAGCGCATCGAGATGCTGCTGCCGCTGATCGAAACGCCCGAAGCCCTGCCAGCACCCGATGCCCTGCGCATCAGCCAGACCATTCTCAGCCTGCTCGACGACCTCGACCGCTTGCTGGGCGATGACCGCCCCTGCCAGGCCCGCTTCGGCCTGCCACGCAGCCAGCCCGGCGACCGGCCCGCTTTCCAGGATTTCCACTAGGAGCTTCTCCCATGACCGCGCAAACCGTGCAGCGTTCCGCCAAAGCCTTCCAGATGATCGACGCGCTGCTGCCGGAGCTGGAGAAGATCTATCTCGACCTTCATGCCAATCCGGAATTGTCACTCCAAGAAGTGCGCACGGCGGGCATCGCGGCTGACTGGATGAAGCAGCTCGGCATCGAAGTGCATACCGGCATCGGCAAGACCGGCGTTGTGGGTTTGCTGAAAAACGGCGACGGCCCGGTGATCCTGCTGCGCGCCGATATGGATGCGCTGCCGGTGAAGGAAAAAACCAACCTGCCCTATGCCAGCACGGCCACCGGCGTGGACCGCTTCGGGCAGAATGTCTCCATCATGCATGCCTGCGCGCATGACATGCATGTGACCTGGCTGATGGCGGTGATGAAGCTGTTGAGCGACAGCCGCGATTCCTGGCGCGGCACGGTGATGGCGGTGTTCCAGCCGGCCGAGGAAATCGGCGCCGGCGCCAGCGGCATGCTCGCCGATGGCATGATGAAGCGCTTCCCCAAACCCACCGTCTGCCTCGGCCAGCATCTGGTGCCGCTGCCCGCCGGCCAGATCGGCTATCGTGCCGGCACCGCCATGTCAGCCGCCGATAGCTGGGAAGTGAAAATGTTTGGCCGCGGCGCCCATGGCTCGCAGCCGCAGAACAGCGTCGATCCGGTGGTGATGGCCTCGGCCACAGTGATGCGCCTGCAAACCGTGGTCAGCCGCGAAGTGGCGATGATGGATTCCGCCGTGGTCACGGTGGGCACGATTCAATCCGGCCTGAATGAAAACGTGATCCCTGACGAGGCGATCCTGCGGCTCAATGTGCGCAGCTTCAAGGAACAGGTGCGCCAGCGCGTGCTCGCCTCCGTGAAGCGCATCATCGAAGCGGAAGCCGTGGCCTCCAACGCGCCCAAGGCGCCGGAATTCACCACCATCAGCCAGTTCCCCGTCACCATCAACGATGAAGCCGCCACGGCGCGCACGATTGAAGGCATGGCCAAGCATTCCGGCGCCACGCCGGTGGCGTTGCCCGAGCCGCTCACGGGCAGCGAGGATTTCGGCCTGTTCGGCACGGCGTGGAATGTGCCTTCGGTATTCTGGCTGGTGGGCGGCACCGATCATGGCGTGTGGCAGGCATCGCAGGAAAAAGGCGAGCCCCTGCCGGTGAACCATTCGCCCTTCTTCGCGCCGCTGATCCACCCGACGCTGAAAACCGGCGTGCAGGCCATGCTCGGCGCCGCTTATGCGTGGCTGGATTGAGGCTCAGCTAATTTAAGATCGCCGCCAGCTTCGCCAGTACATCATCCATGATGGCCGCTGGTACGGTTTCTATCCTGCGGCCTCCGCGCGCTTGGATATCCAGTGTTCGGGGCTGATCGCAGCGGATGATGCCGGTGGTTTGCAGGCCCGTGTCATCGAGCGAAACGGCAAAGCCATGCATGCGGGCAAAGTTGCCGCCATTGGTGATCGGCACCACGATAGGTGCTTGCGTCAGCCGATTGAATGGTGCCGTAGATATCACCAGCACAGGGCGCCTTCCCTGCTGCTCATGGCCGATCGTTGGATCAAGAGAGACGGTGTAAATGTCGCCGCGCTGCATTTACAGCAACTCGCGGCCAACTGGCCCATCCCGCAACCAAGTCTTGTCCTCATCCGGCATCGGTGCTTGCGGATCGCACTGGGACAACAATTCATCCAGTGTGTAACGCGGCTTCGCCTGTGGCTGAACCACAAGACGGCCCGCTTCCACCGACACATCCACCGAATTGCCTGCGATTAGGTCCACGGCATCAAGCAATGCTGGCGGTATTGCCAGCATCACTGAGCCGCCAACTTTACGCAGAATTGCCGAATGGGCCATGGAAGCATCCTCGTTAAGTTATATAAATATATAACCCAAGACTCTATAAAGACAATCGAGATTTCTCCTGGGCTTTAGCTATCTCTTCCTATCTACAAGCCCCTCAAAAAAGCAAAATACTGCTTCCCCTCGCCCGGCAGCCTGCACTATAATGCACCAAAGTCGCGATGACGGCCTTGGGAGGCATTGCTTAAAACCGGCACTGGGCATCCGGCGCAACGGGGGCATTTTCTCTCAAATCCTGTCGTGGCTTGGGCGGTGTCGGCGTGGACTTGCGCCGCTGTTATCGCTACGGTTTTGCGCAACGCGAGCGGGGTGAAAACCTTTCGAGCGGTATGGGATAGAGGCAATCACAGGCGGGGCGCGCCGAGCCGGGGTGGCTCAGGCGGGACCCAATAGCCGGACCAGGGAGAGAATCATGACATTTTCCACGCTGCTTCGCATGACCACGGCGCTGGCACTCGCCGCGCCGCTGGCGCTGGGCGCTTCGGATGCGGCCGCCCAGGCGGCCAAGAAGATCAAGATCGGTTTCGTCACCACGCTGTCGGGCCCCAATGCCGCCTATGGCCAGGATATGAAGCAGGCCTTCGATCTGGCGCTGGAGCATCTGGGCAAGAAGATGGGCGGCATCCCTGTGGAGGTCATCTATGAAGATGACGAGCAGAAGCCGGAAGTGGGCAAGCAGAAGACCGAGAAGCTGCTGCAGCGCGACAAGGTGGATTTCGTCTCCGGCTTCATCTGGTCGAACGTGCTGCTCGCCTCCTACAAGCCGGTGGTGGATAACAACACCTTCCTGGTCAGCGCCAATGCCGGCCCCTCGCAGCTCGCCGGCGAGCTGTGCAACCCCTATTTCTTCTCCGCCTCCTGGCAGAATGACCAGATCCCCAATGGCATGGGCGAATTGCTCAACCAGAAGGGCGTGAAGAACCTTTATATCGTGGCGCCGAATTATGCCGCCGGCCAGGACATGGCCAATGGCGTGAAGGCCACCTTCAAAGGCACCGTGTCCAACCAGGACATGACCAAGTGGCCCGACCAGCTTGATTTCTCGGCCGAGATCTCCAAGATCCGCGCCGCCAAGCCCGATGCGGTCTTCGTGTTCTTCCCCAGCCGCTGGGGCGTGCAGTTCTACACCCAGTATGCCCAGGCAGGCCTGAAGAAGGACATCCCGCTCTACTCCACCTACACGGTGGATGCGGTGACCCTGAAGCTGCAGAAGGATTTGGCGCTGGATACCTATCTCACCATGTTCTGGGGCCCCGATCTGCCCTATGCCGCCAACCAGAAGATGGTGGCCGATTTCAAGAAGAAGCATGGTCAGGCGCCCACCTTCTATGGCGCCCAGAGCTATGACGCCGCCAACCTGATCGCTTCCGCCGTGGTGGCCACCAAGGGCAACCTGGGCAACAAGGACGCGGTGCGCGCAGCCCTGAAGGCCGCCAAGTTCGATTCCGTGCGTGGCCCGATGAAGTTCGGCAACAACCAGTTCCCGATCCACAACATCTACCAGCAGGAAGTCTTTAAAATATCGGACAGCGAATATGATCTGCGCACGGTGAGCACCGTGCTGAAGGATTATCAGGATGTGCATGCCAAAAAGTGTACGATGAAGTAAGCTGAAGCGTAACAAGCCGGGGCGTCAGGGGTATTCTCTGGCGCCCCGCTCTTTTATCCGGCCGCGTTTTATCTGGCCGAGCCTTTGATCTGGATCGCCCCAAATGGCTTTGTTGATTCTCGAGCAATTCCTGAACGGCCTGCAGATCGGCCTGCTGCTGTTTTTGCTCGCTGCCGGGCTGACACTGGTTTTCGGCATCATGGATCTGGTGAATCTGGCGCATGGTTCGCTCTACATGATGGGCGCCTATTTCGCCGCCATCTTTGTGCAATGGACCGGCAATTTCTATCTCGGCGCCCTGCTCGCCCTGCCCGCCGGTCTGGCGCTGGGCGTGCTCACTGAATATGTCGCGCTGCGCAATCTCTATGCCCGCGACCACCTGGATCAGGTGCTGGCCACCTTCGGCCTGATCCTGTTCTTCAACGAATTCGCCCGCCTGGTATTCGGCGCCGGCGGCATGGCTATTGAACTGCCCGCCATCCTGGCCGGCCAGATCGAGATCGTGCCCGGCCTGCCCTATCCCACCTATCGCTTTGCCATCATCGCCATGGGCCTGCTCTGCGCCCTGGTACTGTATCTGCTGGTGCAGAAAACCCGGCTGGGCATGCTGATCCGCGCCGGCGCCAGCAACCGCGAAATGGTGGGCGCGCTGGGAATTGATATCAAGCTGCTCTTCACCCTGGTCTTCGGCCTCGGTTCGGCGCTGGCCGCTTTGGCCGGCCTGATGGCCGGGCCGATCGCCACAGTGCAGATCGGCATGGGCGATGGCGTGCTGATCCTGTGTTTCGTGGTGATCGTGATCGGCGGCTTAGGCTCGATCCGCGGCGCCTTCATCGCCGCCGTGCTGGTGGGCGTGCTGGAAACCATGGGGCGCGCCTTCCTGCCGCAGATATTGGGCCAGTTCCTCAATCCATCGCAGGCCGGCTTCCTGGCGCAATCGCTCTCCTCCATGCTGGTCTATATCCTGATGGCCGGCGTGCTGGTGCTGCGCCCGGCGGGCCTGTTCCCAGCGCCCGGCTCCACCGTGGGGCGCTGACGCATGCAGCAGCGTTTGTCCATTTCCACCATCGTGGCGCTCGGCCTGCTCGGCCTGCTGGCCCTGGTGCCCATCGCCGCGCAGGTCTTCCACGATCCCTTCCTGCTCACTTTGTTCACCCGCATCGTCATTCTGGCGCTGGCGGCGGTGAGCCTGAACTTCATCTTGGGCTTTGGCGGCATGGTCAGCTTCGGGCATGCCGCCTTCATCGGCGTGGGCGGCTACACCATCGGCATCATGGCCAAGCACGAAATCTATGCCGCCTGGCTGCAATGGCCGGTAGCCCTGGTGATGTCGGCGCTTGTCGCATTATTCATGGGCCTGCTGTCTTTGCGCACGCGCGGCATCTTCTTCATCATGATCACCCTGGCGCTGGCGCAGTTGATCTACTACATGGGCAACGGCGCCTATGCCTATGGCGGCGATGATGGCCTCAACATCCTGCGGCGTTCCGATTTTGGCGGGTTGATCGAGCTGAAGCATCGCCCCAGCTTCTATTATCTCTGCTGGGCCCTGCGCTGTGCCGCGCTCTACCTCACCCACCGCTTGGTGCGCTCGCGCTTTGGCATGGTGCTGCAGGGCGCCAAGAGCAATGACCGCCGCATGGCCGCCATTGGCTTTCCGGTGTTCCGCTATCGGCTCGCCGCTTTTGTTATCGCCGGCACCACCTGTGGGCTCGCCGGCGTGCTGCTGGCCAACCACACCGATTTCGTCAGCCCGGCGCTGATGCATTGGACGCGCTCGGGCGACCTCATCGTCATGGTGGTGCTGGGCGGCATGGGCAGCCTGTTCGGGCCGCTCTTTGGCGCCGTGGGCTTCCTGGCACTGGAGGAAATCCTGTCCAGCTACAGCGAATACTGGAAGCTGTTCTTCGGCCCCATGCTGGTGCTGGTGGTGCTTTATGCGCGTGGCGGCATTGATGGCGCCTTGCAGCGTGGCAATGGCGGCGTGCTGCTCGGCATCCTGGCCGGCTTCGTGCTGCTGCATGGCATCCATCTCTATTACGAAAGCCAATGGGGCATCCCGGCCGCCATCGTCGCGGCTACCGCCGCTCTGGTGGCTGTGGCGGCGCGGCTGCAGAAGCGGAGGGCGACATGAGCGCGCCCGTTCTTCAAGTGACCGGTTTGGTGAAGCGCTTCGGCGGCCTGCTGGCCACCGACTCTGTTTCCATTGATATCCGGCCGGGCGAAGTGCATGCCGTCATCGGCCCCAATGGCGCGGGCAAAACCACGCTGATCGGCCAGCTGATCGGCGAGCTGAAGCCCGATGCCGGCAGCATCCGCTTCCTAGGCCAGGACATCACCGGCCTGCCCACCCATAAGCGCTCGCATCTGGGGCTGGCGCGTTCCTTCCAGATCACCTCGATCTTCCAGGCCTTCACGGCTTTGGAGAATGTGGCGCTGGCGGTGCAGGCGCATGACGGCCATTCCTTCCGCTTCTGGCGGCCTACCGCCGGCGATGCCACGCTCACCCAGCCGGCCATGGCAGCTTTGGACATGGTGGGCCTTGCCGACCGCGCCCATATCCCGGCCAATGCCTTGAGCCATGGCGAGCATCGCCAGCTTGAACTGGCCATGGCTTTGGCCACCAAGCCGAAGCTTTTGCTGCTGGACGAGCCGATGGCCGGCATGGGGCCGGAGGATTCCGGCCGCATGGTGCAGATGCTGCTGCGCTTGAAGGGTTCGGTCTCGATCCTGCTGATCGAGCATGACATGGAAGCCGTGTTCGCGCTCGCCGACCGCATCACCGTGCTGGTTTATGGCAAGGCCATCGCCACCGATACGCCCGAGGCGATCCGCCGCAATGCCCAGGTGCGCGACGCCGATCTCGGCACGGAGGCCCAGGCATGAATACCGGCATGAGCACGCTGCTGGAAGTTGACGGCATCGACACCTTCTATGGCCGCAGCCAAGTTTTGTTCGGCATGCGCCTCAGCATCAAGCCCGGCGAAGTGGTGACGCTGATGGGCCGCAACGGCATGGGCAAGACCACCACGATCCGCTCGATCATGGGCCTGACGCCGGCCGCTGTGGGTCGCATCCGCTTCCGCGACCAGGAAATCCGCGGCCTGCCGGCCTATCGCGTGGCCAAGGGCGGCGTGGGCCTGGTGCCGGAAGGGCGGCAGATCTTTCCCAATCTCAGCGTGCGCGAAAACCTTTCCGCCACGGCGGCGAACCGGCGCGGGGCTGCCGAGCCCTGGACCTATGCCAAAGTGATGGCGCTGTTTCCGCGCTTAGGCGAGCGTGAGAATAACATGGGCAACCAGCTATCGGGCGGCGAGCAGCAGATGCTGGCGGTGGGCCGCGCGCTGATGACCAACCCGCATCTGCTGATCCTGGACGAGGCCACCGAAGGCCTGGCGCCGCTGATCCGGCAGGAAATCTGGCAGTGTATCGAGCAGCTCAAGCAGGCCGGGCAATCGATCCTGATCGTGGATAAGAATGTCGCTGCCCTCACCCGCCTGGCCGACCGGCATTATGTGATCGAGAAGGGCCGCGTGGTCTGGGAGGGCTCCTCGCCCGACCTCGCCGCCAACCCCGATATTCAGCATAGATATCTGGGCGTCTGACCTCCTCAACGCTGGCGGGCAAAGCATCCCCAGCTTTGTGACGGAATCTTGCGAAAGCAGCGTGACACGGCGTTGCAAAGCGCCAAATCATGCCGTCAAATACCGCCTCTTCAGGGGGAGTCGCATGCACACCGATGACATGCACCGGGCGGCGGAATTCGCCCATGCGGCCGTGGCCAGCATGGCGAAACATGCTATTGCCCCCACCCCGATCAATTTCACCGTCTGGTACGAATACCATGCCGGCCGCGACCATGCCCTGGTGCGCGCCATGGATGCCCTCGTGGCCTCCAAGCAGCGCTTCACGCCGGAAGTGGTGCTGGCGCTGTATGAGCAGCATCTCTCGCCGGCCCGCCTGTTCCATGCCTCGCGCGATGCCGCTGAGAAGCTGGATGCAGTGATGGATGAGTTGCGCGACCATATCGGCACGGCGGAGGAAAATACCCGCGCCTATGGCGATCAGCTGGAGCGTTTTTCCGACACGCTGGATAGCAACGAGCCGACAACGGCGCCTGCGGCGGTGGATGGCATCGTGGATGTGATGCTGCAGGAAACCCGCGCCATGCAGGAGCGCAACAAGGAGCTGGAAACCAAGCTGGCCGAGACCACGGCGGAAGTAACGCTGCTGCGACGCAATTTCGAGCAGGCGCGGCGCGAGGCGCTGACTGATCCGCTCACTGGCCTGGCCAACCGCAAGGCCTTTGAGCAGAGCATGCATCTGCTGGTGCGCGAGACTCTGGCCGAGAATGCGCCGCTCTCGCTGCTGATGCTGGATATCGACCATTTCAAGTATTTCAACGATAGCTTCGGCCACCAGACCGGCGATGTAGTGCTGCAATTGGTTGGCCGCATGCTGGCCGATAATGTGAAGGGCCAGGACGTGGCGGCGCGCTATGGTGGCGAGGAATTCGCCATCCTGCTGCCCTTCACCAAGCTGGAACAGGCCCAGGGCTTGGCGGAATCAATCCGCCGCACCATCGCCGGCCGCAAGCTGGTGAAACGCAATAGCGGCGAAGACTTGGGCCGCGTCACCATCTCGGTGGGCGTGGCGCAATACCGCCCGGGCGAGGCGCTTTCCGGCTTGGTGCAGCGCGCCGATGACGCGCTTTATGGCGCCAAGCATGCCGGCCGCGACCGCGTGCTCACCGAGCGCGAAATCGCCGTGCCGGTGCCAGGGCAGTAACTTGGGCAATAGCATGCTGCTGCTGGAGCAGCGCGACGGCGTGGCGCTGCTCACGCTGAACCGGCCCGAGCGCCTCAACGCCATGAGCATCGAGCTGATGCAGGCCCTGCGCCGCATGCTTGATACAATAGCCGCCGACACATCCAACCGCTGCCTGCTCATCACCGGCGCGGGCCGTGGCTTCTGCTCCGGCGCCGATCTGGCGGGCGGCGATATCAAGGCCGGCGACACCGATACCGGCGACGTGATCCATGGCTGGTTCAATCCGGTGGTGCGGCAATTGCGCGATCTGCCCATGCCCGTGGTGGCGGCGGTGAATGGCATCGCGGCGGGCGGCGGCATGAGCCTGGCCCTGGCCGCCGATATCGCCATCGCCGGCCGCTCGGCCGGATTCCTGCAAGCCTTCTGCAATATCGCCCTGGTGCCCGATGTGGGCAGCACCTATTACCTGCCACGCAGCGGCGGCCTGGCCCGCGCGCTCGGGCAGACCTTGCTCGGCGAGGTGCTGCCCGCCGCGCAGGCCGCCGCCCAGGGCCTGATCTGGCAATGCGTGGAGGATGCCGCCCTCATGCCCACGGCGCTGAGCCTTGCGGATAAATTGGCACGCGGGCCGACGCAAAGCCTGGTGGCGATCCGCCGCCTGATCCGCCAGGGCGCTGATACGACGTTGGACAATCAGCTTGAGGCGGAAGCGGCGGCGCAAGCGATTGCCGGGCGCGGCGCCGATTTCGCCGAAGGGGTTGCCGCCTTCCGCGCCAAGCGTGCGGCTGTGTTCACAGGGAAATAAGAAAGGTGCTATTCCCCCCCAACCGTCATGGTCGGGCTTGGCCCGACCATCCACGCGTTCTTTTTTAAAAACTCGTGGATGGCACGCCTGCGCGTGCCATGACACCTGTGGTTTAGGCCCATCTTGACGCCACGGCAGGCTTTTCCAGCGCAGCGCCGCGCTCTACACTCCGGCTAACATTCATTAGAAAAACCGTCTCCGGGAGAGAAACGCATGGCCTATGCCACCCTGCTGGTTGAGAAGAAGGACCGCGTCGCCACCATCACGCTGAACCGGCCCGATCGCTTGAACGCCTTGAGCGCCGAGCTGATGACCGAATTGCTCGCCGCCTTGCGCGAGATCGAGTCCGATGGCGAGAGCCGCGCCGTGTTGCTCACCGGCGCCGGCCGTGGCTTCTGCTCTGGCGCCGATCTGGCCAGCGGCGACTTGGCCCAGGGCGATGGCCCGCCCGATCTCGGCAATGCGTTGCATGACCGCTACCATCCGGTGATCCGCAAGATGGCGGCCTATCGCATGCCCATCGTCTGCGCCGTGAACGGCCCCGCCGCCGGCGCCGGCATGAGCCTCGCCTTGGCCGGCGATGTGGTGATCGCCGCCAAGTCGGCCACCTTCCTGCAAGCCTTCTGCAATATCGGCCTGGTGCCTGATGCCGGCAGCACCTATTTCCTGCCACGCCTTGCTGGCTCCGCCCGCGCCATGGGGCTGGCCATGCTCGGCGAGAAACTGCCGGCCGAGACCGCGGCCGCATGGGGCCTGGTGTGGAAATGCGTGGAGGATGCCGAGCTGATGAGCGTGGCCGGCGGCATCGCCGCCAAGCTCGCCAATGGGCCGACGGTGGGTCTGGGCCTGATCCGCAAGATCATCCGGCAATCCAATGGCAATTCGCTGGATGAGCAGTTGGAAGTGGAACTGGAAGCCCAGCGCGTAGCCGGCCGCAGCCGCGATTTCATCGAGGGCGTGACCGCCTTCCTGCAAAAGCGCCCGGCCAAGTTCACGGGTAAATGAAATCAGGCAAGTAATGGACCCGCAGCAGATCGCCGAGGCCGTTGGCCGCAAGATGTTTGCGGAGGACGATGCCTCGCGCCTGCTGGGGCTGGAACTGATCGACATCGCGCCGGGCCGCGCCCGCATGCGCATGAAGGTGCGGCCAGACATGCTGAACGGCCATAAGATTCTGCATGGCGGCTTCATGTTCACGCTGGCCGATTCCACTTTCGCCTTCGCCTGCAATTCCTATAACAAGACCGCCGTGGCGCAGCGCGCTGATATCAGCTTCCTCAGCATGGTGTCGGCCGATGCCGTGCTGATTGCCGAGGCCCGCGAAGTCGCCAGCACCGGGCGCAGCGGCGTCTATGATATCGAGGTGAAGGATCAGACCGGCAAGCTGGTCGGCCTGTTTCGCGGCCATTCGCGCCAGGTGAAGGGCGAGGTTGTGCCCGGCTTGACTTAGATCATCGCCGAACCACCTTGCCTGAACTTGCGGGAGGGGCGATGAACGAGCAGCAAATGCATAAAGAAGCCACGGCCTTTTTCGATGCCTTCGTGGCCGCTTTCGCAAGCTTCGATGGGCCCCCAGGTGGTGGCGCGCTATACCATTCCGGGCCTCGCCATCCGCAGCGATGGCAATGTGCAGGTGCTGCAATCGCGGCCCGAACTAGAAGCCTTTTTCCAGCAGGTGCTGGACACTTATCTCAGCGAGGGCTGCCGCGCCTGCCGCTACCGCGATCTCATCGTCACACCCATCGGCGCCCGCAGCCTGCTCGGCACCGTCACCTGGGATTTGCTGCGCGACGATGGCTCGGTGCTCAAATCCTGGCGGCAATCCTATAATCTGGCGCAGACTATTGATGGCTGGCGCATCGTCGCCTCCACCGAACATCTTTCTTGAAAACATCCCGAAGGCTTCATGTCTCCTCCCCCAGCGCACACCCGGCAAGCATGGCCTGCTGGAGCAGAATCTCGACGGGCTTGACATTGACCAGAGCTAGGCAGAGCTTGATGCCATTGCGGGCTTGCCGCCACGCGGTTTCGCTGCTGGCGCAAGCTACACGCCCAAAGGCTTCAGGGCATGCAGGGCAACGCGGCGGAAAGCAGCGGGCATAGGGAGAAAATGGTCAGGCATCCGTATCGGCATATGGCCGCAGCATGGACTCCCTGAGCCAGACCGACGCAAAACAGCCTTTCGCCGGGGATGCGGCCTTGTGCTGCATGGCGGAATACTGGTCGCGCCTGCGGGCCGGCCGGGTGATGCCGGACAAAACCGAACTGGACCCGCTGAACCTGCCGCCCGATATCTGGCCGAATTTGCTGCTGGTGGAACCCGTGGCGGCAAGCAGCGACCTGCGGTACCGGCTGGTGGGCTCCGCCCATGTGGAGCGCTATGGCTACGACTTCACCGGCCGCACCATCGCTGATATCGCCAGCGGCAGCTATCGCGAATATCTGGAAGAGCAGTTCCGCCATGTGCTGGTGCAGCACAAGCCGGTTTATTCCGAAAGCCTGTTCCGCTGGGATACCACGGGCTATGCCGTGACCAAGCGGCTGATCATGCCGCTGGCAACAGAGGGCAATGCCGCCGGTGTCATGGCCCTCTGCGTGCAAACCTGGCCAAGCAATAGCCAGACGGTGAAACGCGGCACCATTCCAGCGGCCCTGAAGGCCGGCAATTACGACAAGGGTTTCTACCAGCTCGTTGAGCTGCCCTAACCTGGCGTCGGGCGCGCCTTGGCCTGGCAACTGCTCGATGAGGCCGGCGTGGCTTAGACGGAAGTGTTCGCCGGCGGCGGCGTTACGGCCGTGGATGCCGCCGTGATGGCCGGGGTTGGCGTCAGCGCGCTGGCGCAGCGTATGCTGCCCTTCGGCGCCGTGATGTCGGCCCCAGGCTCGGCCTGCCCGACTTGCCGCACCTGCCGGTGCTGCTGCACACAAGGGTGAAAAACGGAAGGCCGCGCGATGCGCTGGCCGAGCTTTCGGCGACTTTCAGGAGTGTGGTGCGGGGGTGGGTGGGGCAGCTGGTTTTTTTGGGGGCGGGACGAGGGATTCAAGGGCATACTAGCTTGATGCACTAGAACACAGGCAACATTTGCAGAGGAAGTCACGGCAACAAAAGAAGATATACTTGAACAAATAGTCGGGGAGTATCTCGCACATCAAGGATACTTCGTTCGACATAATCTAAAATTCTTACCACGCCGCAACCATCCAGATTTCATCAGCAATCAGCATTCAAATCACAGCGATATAGACGTTATCGGTTTCAACCCTAGGCGCGATGATATTCGCAAGGTCGTTGTTGTAAGCTGCAAGAGCTGGCAAGAGGGCTTCAACCCTGCCGCCGAGATTCGTAATATTGCAGAGAACAGAGTTATTCGTGGCAGAGAAGCCTGGAAGGGTTTTCGCGAATTGACTCGGCCAATCTGGTCAGAAGCCTTTATCGAAACGATCCAAAATGCAACTGGAACTGACCGCTTCGTGTACATGACCGCCGTATCAAATCTTTCAGGCGACAGGGCTGCCTGGGAGAGTTATCCGCCATTCAGTCAAGCGATGTGCGGCAATCCTCTGGAAATCATTACCTTTCGAGAGATGGTTATCGGGATAAGCCAGAATTTGACTGCAACGCTGGCAGGAACGGAAGTCGGTCGAATGCTGCAAATGTTTAAAGCGGCAGGAATAACCATATAATTGGAAATCTAACCCGCCTTCTGTTGCGCCACCTTCTCCACCGCCTTGGGGTCGCTCTCGATCACCTTGAGCAACAGCCGCGCGGCGGGATCAGGGCGGCGGCGCCCCTGCTCCCAATTGTTCAGTGTGGCGGCGGGAATACCAAAACGCCGCTCGAAATCCTTGGCCGAACGCGCCACCTTCTTGCGTATGGCGCGCACCTCGGCGCCGCTCATCGGGTCGATCTCAACCACTTCGAGCGCCAGTTGGCCACGCTTCCAGGCCAGTGCCTCCTGCAAACCTTCGATCAACTCATCGCCAAAACCAATGGGTTTCTTCGTCATCGCATCAACTCCTTCACCAGGGCGGCAATCAGCTTCTTCTGTGCCGCCGTCAAATCGCTTTGCGCCGATTTGGCATAGGCCAGCAGCATGATCACCGTGTCATCCGCCAGCACCGCGTAGTAGATCACCCTTCCACCGCCGCTTTTGCCTTTGCTTTGCATGGCAAAGCGCGCTTTGCGCACGCCACCCAGACCAGGGATGACATCCCCGTCCAGCGGATTGCCGGCAACATTCCGCTCCATCACCTGCACATCCGCCTGACTGGCCCGCAGACGTTTCAGGCTGCGCTTATAGGTGTGGGTGCGAACAAGCTGCATGATATAAGAATACGCCAATGGCGTATTTTTGCAAGTAGAGCTGACTCGGCAGGTTTCTAGTTGCCTTTTTCTCAAAAGAGAACAATATAGAAACATTAAACCGGGATCAATCCCCCTCCCGGCCTGCCTTAGCGCCAAATAGGCGGCAATAAGCCCCGCGAACACGAACGAACACCCGCGAAGCACCAACGAAGCAAAACGAGTGCGTAACGAACACCAATGACGCTGAAACGAACACCAGCGACGCTGAAATGAACACCAACGAACATGAGCGAGTGCTGTACGAAGCCGATTGACCATCGCCCGCGCTTGGGGCTTAATTATCCGACCAAGTGGTCGAATAATAACCGCCGACACTAAGTCGGGGCCGGGAGGGCAGCATGGGCAAGCGGGCAGTGGCGGGCGCTGAGCGCGCTTCGCAGGAGCCGATCGAATATGCCAGCCGGGATGAGTTGGCGGCGCTGCAATTATTCCGCCTGCAATGGAGCCTGCGCCACGCCTATGACAACGTGCCGGCCTATCGCGCCAAATTCGCCGCCGCCGGCGTGCATCCCGATGACCTCAAAAGTTTAAGCGATCTCGCCCGCTTCCCCTTCACCACCAAGGCCGATCTGCGCGAAGGCTATCCCTTCGGCATGCTGGCGGTGCCGCGCACGGAGTGCATCCGCCTGCATGCCTCATCAGGCACCACGGGCAAGCCCACCGTGGTGGCCTATACGCGCGCAGATATCGACAATTGGGCCTCGCTCATGGCGCGCTCGATCCGCGCCGCCGGCGGCCGGCCGGGCGATCTGGTGCATGTGGCCTATGGCTATGGCCTGTTCACCGGCGGTCTGGGCGCGCATTACGGCGCCGAGAAACTGGGCTGCACGGTGATCCCGATGTCTGGCGGCCAGACCGAGAAACAGGTGCAGTTGATTCAGGATTTGCGGCCAGACATCATCATGGTCACGCCCTCCTACATGCTGGCGATCGGCGAAGAATTCCGCCGCCAGGGGCTCGACCCGCGCAAGAGTTCGCTGGCCATCGGCATCCATGGCGCCGAGCCCTGGACCGATGCCATGCGCCAGCAGATCGAGCAGAGTTTCGGCATCCAGGCGGTGGATATTTTCGGCCTCTCGGAAGTGATGGGCCCGGGCGTGGCCAATGAATGTGTGGAAACCAAGGACGGCCTCACTTTGTGGGAGGATCATTTCTATCCTGAGATCATCGACCCCGAGACGGGCCGCGTGCTGCCCGAGGGCGAACAGGGCGAGCTGGTGCTGACGACCTTGACCAAGGAGGCCCTGCCGCTGATCCGCTACCGTGTGCGCGACCTGACGCGGCTATTGCCGCCCAGCGCGCGCAGCATGCGGCGACTGGACCGCATCCGCGGCCGCTCCGATGACATGCTGATCATCCGCGGCGTGAATGTGTTTCCGAGCCAGGTGGAAGCCGTGCTGCTGCAGGAGAAGCGCTTGGCGCCGCATTATCAGTTGGAGATTCGCCGCGAGGGGCCGCTGGATGACCTCACCATCGTGGTGGAGCTGTATGAGGATTACGTCAATGCGCCCGACAGCTTGAAAGCCGAACTCGGCAATGGCCTGATGGCGCGCGTGAAAGACCTGATCGGCGTGACCGCGCGCGTGGCGGTGCGCGATCCCCATGGCATCGAGCGGTCGCTCGGCAAGGCACGGCGCGTGGTCGATCTGCGCAAGAAGGATTAGGCCCAATGGGCAAACTGAATACCGAACCCAATCTCGCCGATCCCGATGGCTTCTACGAACAGCTCATCGCCATGACGGCCGGGCTGGAGGATCGCCGGGCGCGCATCGCCACCGCCAAACTGGTGCTGCTGCTGGCTAATCATCTGGGTGATGCGGAAGTGCTGGCCGAAGCGATGCAGATCGCGCGCGGCGAAGCGGCAGAGAGTTAGCGCCAGCCCCTAGCGCCAATGGCGCGTGCTATCGCCAACGCCGAGACGGCCCCGGCGGGCGGCGGCTCGGCGGCGGCGCCTCGGCCTTCTGCTTGCGCGCCACGCCCAACGCCTTGCGCGCCCATTCCAGCAGATCGTCAGGCTGGTCCAGCAGGTCGGCGGGAAGCTGCCAATAGCTCATGGAGATCGGCTTGCCCTTGGCTGAGTAGATGAAGGGGCCAACGCCCCGGGCCTCGAAATCGCCGCGCGTCTCGGCATCGGCCTTGAGGTAGATCACATCATCGGAGATCAGCGCGAACATGATGCCACGGCAATAGATGCCGGCGCCGCCAAACATGCGGCGGACGGCGATGGGGCCCAGCGGCGCGAACAACTCGGCGGCGTGTTCCATGAAGTCTTTGGAGGCGGTCATGGCGGGGAGAATAAATCGGTTGCCCGGGGCGGAAAAGGGAAAGCGGCGGAAACTTTGACGCACCCCCTGCCGGCTTTGGCGCTTTGACCTGCCGGGGGGTTTCCTCTAGCCTTTCGCCATGCAGGCCTATCTCCTCATCGCCGTGGGTGGCGCGCTCGGCAGCGTGGCGCGCTATTGGATGGCCGGCGCCATCGACGAACGCCATAGCACCGGATTCCCCTGGGGCACGGTATTGGTGAATATCCTGGGCAGTTTCGTCATCGGCGTTGCAGCCGCCCTGATCGCCGGGCGCCCCGATGGCACAGGCGCTGGCTGGGGCGACAATGCCCGCCTCTTCGTAATGGTGGGCATCTGCGGCGGCTTCACCACTTTTTCCAGCTTCAGCCTGCAGACCCTGGCTTTGCTGCGCGATGGCGACCTGCTGCGCGCCGGCGGCCATATCGCGGTATCGGTGATTGCCTGCGTGGTGGCCACCTGGGCCGGCATCGCCCTGGTGCAGGCTTTCGAGCGGAGCTAGCGCTAGCCCATCATATTGCGCGTGGCGGCGGGCAGCTTCACCACCAGGCCATCCAGCGCATCGGTGATCAGCAACTGGCAGCCCAGCCGCGAGGTCTTGGTCAGGCCGAACGCCAGATCAAGCATGTCTTCTTCGTCCGGCTTGGCTGCCGGCAGCTTGCCATACCAATCGGGGTCCACCACCACATGGCAGGTGGAACAGGCCAGCGAGCCCTCGCAGGCGCCCTCGATATCGAGGCCATGCTTATGCGCCACTTCCAGCACCGACAGGCCGGCTGGCGCGTCCACGTCGCGGCGCGTGCCATCGGTCTGGATGAAGGTCATTTTCGGCATTGCGGCGGCTCCTTGTGCGAAGCCTGATATAGCGTCTGGCTTTGCGGCAGGCAACCAGCGCTCAGCCGCTTAGGGCCGCTTGCGGCGATACAGCGCAATCCAGGCCTCGGCGGCGCGCGCGGCATCCTCGGGCAGGCTATTCCAGCCGAAGCTGAACCGCACCGCCTCGCGGGCTGCGGCCTCATCCAGGCCCATGGCGGTGAGCACATGGCTCGGCCGCACCTTGCCCGATGAACAGGCGGCGCCGGCCGATACCGCAATGCCGGCCAGATCAAAGGCCATCACCTGCAACTCTGCTGCCACGCCGGGCATGCCGATACAGCTTGTGTTGGGCAGCCGCGCCACGCTGCCGGCATGGATGATGGCGTCCGGCGCGGCCGCCTTAATGCTGGCTTCGAATTGGTCACGCAACGCAGCGATCTCCGCCATGTGGCCCAAATCTCGCCGCGCTGCGGCGGCGGCGGCACCAAAGCCCGCAATACCAGCCAGGTTTTCCGTGCCGGCGCGGCGACCCAATTCCTGGCCGCCGCCGCGCTGCCCGGCACTGAATGGCAGGTCGCCGCGCAGCACCAGGGCACCGATGCCGGTGGGGCCGCCCAGCTTATGGGCCGAGAGGCTCATCATGTCGGGGTTGAGCGCTGCGAAATTCACCGCCAGCTTGCCCGCCGCCTGCACGGCATCCACCAGCAGGAAGCCGCCCGCCGCCCGCACCAGGGTGGCCGCCTCGGCCAGGGGCTGCACCGCGCCGGTTTCATTATTCGCCGCCATCAAGGCCAGCAGGGCCGGTTTGGGTGCTTCGGCCAATAACCGCTCGAGCGCGGCCAGGTCCACCAGGCCGCTGGGCAGCGCCGGCAGGATGAAAACCGGCCGGTTTGAGCCGACTCGGGCCGGGGCCAGAACCGAGTCGTGCTCCAGGGCGGAGACGATCAGGCTGTTCGCGGTGGTTGCCGCGAGGGCAAGGTTGTTGGCTTCGGTGCCGCCGGAGGTGAAAAGAATCTCGGCCGGTTCGGCCCCAATCAGGTCGGCCAACTGGGTACGGGCCGCCTCTGCCCGGGCCCGGGCCCGGCGGCCGAAAGCGTGCACCGATGAAGGGTTACCTGGCTCTGAGAGGGCCGCCAGCATGGCCTCGCGCGCCTCCGGCCGCAGCGGCGCGGTGGCGTTGTGATCGAGGTAAATGGCGGTCCGGTCCACGGCAACAATCCCCAGGGCAGCGTTTTTAGCTTGAATCCCGCACTGCGGCTTATGGTAAAATCCCGCTGCTTTCAACTGGTTAATGTAACGCCCGCCCCCGATGAATAAAGCACATGCCTGACGTCATATTCCCCGGCCCCGATGGTCGCCTTGAAGGCCGGTATCAGCATGGCTCGGAGGCCAATGCGCCGATCGCCCTGATTCTGCATCCGCACCCGCAATACGGGGGCACGATGAACAACAAGGTGGTCTACAACCTGTTCCATGTTTTCGCCAAGCGCGGCTTCTCGGTGCTACGGTTCAATTTCCGTGGCGTTGGCCGCAGCCAGGGCGTCTATGACCATGGCGAGGGCGAGCTGTCCGATGCCGCCTCCGCGCTGGACTGGCTGCAGGCCTATAACGCCAATGCCTCGGCCGTATGGATCGCCGGCTTCTCGTTTGGCGCCTGGATCTCCATGTAGCTGCTGATGCGCCGGCCGGAGATCGACGGCTTCATCTCGGTGGCGCCGCCGGCCAATATGTTCGATTTCGGCTTCCTCGCCCCCTGCCCCTCTTCGGGCCTGATCGTGCAGGGCACCGACGACAAGATCGTGCCGGAAAACGATGTGGCGAAACTGGCGCAACGCCTGTCGCTGCAGAAGGGCATCAAGATCGACTACAAGAAGATTCCCGGCGCCGACCATTTCTTCGAGGGCAAGCTCGATGAACTGACCAGCACGGCGGACAAATATGTCAAGGCCGCGCTCATCGCGTCCGCCGGCCCACGCCCGATGCCCGGCAAGGGCAACCAAACCCCCAGTTAAATGCGGTAAATCCGCCCACCGCTGGCCGGGAACGGCACGCCGGTGGTGCCCGGCAGGCTCAAACTCAGCCCGGCTTCGGCACGCGCCGCCAGATAGGCGAAGGCTTCCGCCTCCAGCGCATCGCCGCGCCAGCCCACCGCTTCCACGGCCTCCAGCGGCATCGCCAAGCGCTGTGCCAATTCACCCATCATGGTGGCATTATGCCGCCCGCCGCCGGTGACCAGGCAACGCAACGGCCGCTTGGGCAGATGCTCCAAAGCGCGCGCCACGGCGGCGGCGGTGAAGGCCGTGAGCGTGGCAGCACCCGATGCCGGCCAGAGATGCGCCACGGCCGCAGCCGAGAAATCATCGCGGTCGAGCGACTTGGGCGGCTTTGCCGCGAAGTAGCGATGCTGCAGCAGGCGCGCGAGTGTTGCCTGGTCCACTTCGCCCTGAGCGCCCAACCGGCCGCCTTCATCCAGCCTTTCGCCGGTTTTTTTCAGTAGCCAATCATCCAGCAGGGCATTGCCCGGCCCGGTATCGAAGGCCAGCAGATCGGATTCTTCAGGGCCACCGATATAGGTGATGTTGGCCACGCCGCCGATATTCAGCACCAGCAAGGGCGGCTCAAGCTTGGCCCAGCGCGCCAGGGCGGCATGGTAAAGCGGCACCAAGGGTGCGCCCTGGCCGCCCAGGGCCACGTCCTGAGAGCGGAAATCTGCCACGGTGGTGATCCCGCTGAGCCGCGCCAGCAGCCCGGCATCACCGGCCTGCCAGGTGCGGCCACGGTCGGGCCGGTGCAGCAGGGTATGGCCATGGAAACCCAGCAGCCGCACATCATCGGGCCGCAAACCGGCCTCATCCAGCAGGCGGCGCACTGCCTCGGCATGGCTCTCTGCCAGGGCGCGGGAAACGCCCAGCACATCCCGGCCCTGTTCGCCCAGGGCGGCGCGGATGCGGGCGCGCAGGGCATCGTCATAAGCCAGGGTCAGGGCCAGGCCGAATTCCTGCACCTCAAGGCCATCACTGCGCAGCAGGGCCGCGTCGATGCCATCCATCGAGGTGCCGCTCATCAGGCCGATGATCCAGGGCGACGGGGACAAGAGGGGAACTCCACAACTAGGCGTCTCAGGCCGGCTATGCTAAACCATCGCCGCAATCCAAGGCAGTCCTGGTGGCGACGATGACCGAGTACACATCCGATTTCCTGCGCATCATGGCCGAACGCGGCCATCTGCATCAATGCACCGAACCGGGGCAGCTCGACGCCAAGGCGCGGCAGCCGGGCGGCATCGTTGCCTATGTCGGCTATGATTGCACCGGCCCCAGCCTGCATGCCGGCCATCTGCTCTCGATCATGATGCTGCGGCGCCTGCAGCAATGCGGCCACAAGCCCATCGTGCTGATGGGCGGCGGCACCACCAAGGTGGGCGATCCTTCTGGCAAGGATGAGCAGCGCAAGCTGCTGACCGTGGAGACCATCAACGAGAACATGGCGAGCATCAAGCGCGTGTTCAATCGCTTCGTGCGCTTTGGTGATGGCCCGACCGATGCCATCATGGCGAACAATGCCGATTGGCTGGATGGCCTGAACTACATCGACTTTCTGCGTGATTACGGCCGGCATTTCTCGGTCAACCGCATGCTCTCCTTTGACAGCGTGAAGCTGCGCCTGGATCGCGAGCAGCCTTTGAGCTTCCTCGAGTTCAACTACATGATCCTGCAGGCCTATGATTTCGTGGAACTGGGCAAGCGCTATGGCTGCAACATGCAGATGGGCGGCTCGGACCAGTGGGGCAATATCATCAACGGCGTCGAACTCGGCCGCCGCGCCGCCGACATGGAATTGTTCGGCCTCACCTGCCCTTTGCTCACCACATCCTCGGGCGCCAAGATGGGCAAGACCGCCAGCGGCGCCGTGTGGCTGAACGAGGACATGCTGGCGCCCTATGATTACTGGCAATACTGGCGCAACACCGAAGATGCCGATGTGGGCCGCTTCCTGCGCCTGATGACCGATCTGCCGCTGGATGAAATCCAGCGCCTGGAACGGCTGCGCGGCGCGGAACTGAATGACGCCAAGAAAGTGCTGGCAACGGAAGCCACCGCGCTCTGCCATGGCCGCGATGTTGCTGAAGCCGCGGCCGAAACGGCGCGCAAGGCTTTCGAGCAGGGCGAGTTCGGCGGTGATTTGCCGGTGATCATCGTAGCCCGCGACCGCCTCTCGGCCGGCATCGAGGCCTTCCAACTGGTTATGGAAGCCGGTTTTGCCAAGAGCGGCGGCGAGGCCCGGCGCCATATCCGCGGCAATGCCATCCGCCTGAACGAGCAGCCGGTGGCGACAGAAAACCAGGCGATCACGCTGAGCGATCTTGGCGCCGATGGGCAGCTACGCCTTAGCTTCGGCAAGAAGCGCCATGTGCTGGTGCAGGCCGGCTGATACGGCTTACTGAGGATTACTGGGCGCCGTGCGGAATTCCTGCGGCGGCACCGGCGGTGCGTTCGGATCGGCCGGCGCATCATTGCTGCCGGCCTGGAAGATGCGGCGCAGAAATCCCGGCGCGATGGCGGAAAGCGGATTCACGCTCATATCGGTTTTCTCGCGCGGGCCGGTAACGGCGAAATTCACGCCGATGATGCCATCGCCGATAAACAAATCACCCAGCACCGGGATGCGGCCAAGCAGGGTATTGAGCACGAAGGCCGGCACAGCGGTGCCGATCACGTTCACATGATTGGTCTTGCGATTGACCGTGCCTTCCAGGGTGATGCCAAGCTGCGGGCCGCGGATACGGCTTGGCTGTATGGTCAGCAGACCCTCCTTCTGCGTGAAGGGCACGGTAGCGCTGTCGAAATTGATCCCCTCGCCCGATAGCAGGGCGGCCAGGCCGGTGAAGGAACCGATGCCGAGCAGGCGGGCCAGGAAGGGCGCCTGCACGGCCTTGAATTGCTTTGCCGTCAGGGTCGCTTCCAGCGGCTGCCCTGGCTTGCCATCCTCGTAACGACCATCCACTTCCAGGCTGCCGCCCTGCATATTCTCGATGCCGAGATAGTTGAATACCGCACCCGCATTGTCGCTGCGCACCGTGAATAAGCGCTGCTTCTTGGCGGCATCCGGGTTGGGCGCAATGCGCAAAGCCACGGTGCCGCCACTGTTGAAGGCCCCGGATAGCTCCAGCTTTTCCGTGACCAGCCGGCCGCGCTCCATGTCGAGCGCGAAATTGCGCAGGCTCATCTTCTCTTCAAGCAACACCTCATCAAAGCGCAGGCGCAAATCCAGCTTCGGCTGCGGCACCGGCTCCCCGGTTTCAGCCTCGCTCGCCTTCACGAACTCAATCAAATCGTAGCGCTTGCCTTCGGCGCGGATCGCCATGTCGCCATTGGCGGCGCGGCGCAGATCCACATTGGCTTCGCTGTCGCCTACTTTCAGCATGCCCAGATGCAATGACCAGCTATTGTCTGGCGCCAGGGCGGCATTGCCATCAGCGATGAATCGATCCGCGGTAACGCGCAGGCCTTCGAATTGCGTTGGCTGGCCGGGGCGCAGCCTGGCGGTGAAATTCGCCTGGCCCGGCTTGCCCGCCGGCTTGGTCCAGAAGATTTCCGCAATCGCCATCTTGGCCGGCGTCAAATCGAGTTGCGTGCGGATCGTGGTTTCATTGCCCTGGCGCCGGCTCTCGATTTCCGCCATGGCATCCACCGGGCCATCCACGAAGGGATCAAGATCGAAGCCCAGCGCCTTGCGCCCTGCATTATCGGCACGGCCAGAGAGCTTGTAGCGCGCCGTCACCAGCTGCTTGCTATCAAATTCCTGGCGCCAGCCAAGCCGCACCGGCACACCGCTCAAGGCAGCCGTACCTTCCGCATCCAATCCCTTGGAATCCACCGTCATCTGAACGGTGCCGTCGGTGAGCGCGAAGCGATCATAGACATCGGGAATGGCCAGATTGAGCAGGCTGGCCTTGGCGAGGAATTTCACATCGTCGAGTTTCAGCCTGTGATCCAGCGGCAGGCGGAAAGTGGTGTCGACACGGCCCGTACCCTCCACGCTGGCCGGCTTGATACCAAGCTGGGTGGCATAGCCGAGCGGTTTCTGGTCAATCAGGCCAAGCAAATCCTTGTTGGCGCCGGTCGCCGTGATGGCGATATCGGCAAACTGATCACGCGCCTGCAAACCATCCACGCGCAGCTTGCCGCCGCTGGCCTGCAACGGACCAACCCGGCCTGAAGCAACGGTGAGATTGAACTCATCGGCATCCAGCACAGCCGCGCCCTTGGCCTCGGTGAGGCGGGTGAGTGGCGGGAAATAATCAACGCTCAGGCCTTCGAACCTGAAGGCCAGCCGCACCGCATCACGCGGCAGCTTCTGCTTGCCGGCCAGCATCGCCGGGCTGATCTGGGCATTGAATTCGGCTTCCGGCACCATGCCACCACTGACATGCGCCAGGATCCAATCTCGGGCATTCTTGGCCATGCCCAGCGGCCAATATTGCGTCAGGGCATCCACCGGCAGATCGGTGAAGCGGCCCTTCACTTCCAGACCCAGCTCATCCGGCATCGGGCGGCGCAGCAGGCCAGACAGCGTGATCGCCAGGCGGTCGCCAAAAGCCGCTGATGCGCTTTCGATAACCAGGGTGTCGCCGATGCCCGGCGTGCTGGAGGTTTCGAACCGGCCACGCATCTGCGCCTCGCGCAGGCTCAATGGCTGCCGCCATAATTCCGGCGCAGCAATAGTGCCGGCGCCCGCGGCAAGGGAGAAGCGCAGATCGGCAATGTCGCCACTCTGCGCCACGCGGAAGGCCATCTGCCCCGATAGCGGCATATGCATGCCTTCAAGCGGCTTCAGATCGGCGGCGAGATCGGCGAAATCCGCCGGCTCCACGCCTTCGAAACGCATATTGGCTTCAGCGGCACGCTCGGCCGCGACATATTCCGCCGTTAGCGCCAGGCGTAATTGCTTGCCGCGCCAGGCCAGGCTGCCAACCAGTGAAGCGCGCACACTGCCCTCGCCACGATCCGCCTGGAAGATGGTGCCCGGGGCTTCCCAGCGCTGGCCCAGTTTCTGATCCAGAATCACCAGACGCGCGATCTGCACCGATACGGAATTGATCTGACCCAGTGGATCATGCAGATCCACCGGCTTCGACAGGCGGTCAAACAGGCCCGCGAAGAGGATGGTGGCGAAATCACCCTCCTTGCCAGGGGTCTCAGGCACCGCCGCCTCAGTCTCGGGCGCACCAAGACGGAACCGGCCTTCAGAGTCGCGCAGCAGCAAGGCGTCCACGCCGCCAATGCGCAAATAGGTAGGCGCGATAACGCCGCGCAGCAGCGAGGCACCGCTGAGCGCCAGATCGATCTCGGGCACTTTCAGTGTCAGCTCGCGCTCACCGGAAAACGTGGCATTCACCACCCGCAGCCGCAAAGCCTGCTCAGCGTCGCTCCAGGCCAGCACCACATCCTCAAGCCCCACGCGCACGTTAAGATCGGTGAGGCTCAGGCTCTCCTGCAGGTATGGCACCAGGAAGTCGAGCGACAGCGGCTCGCGGCTCACGCGCCAGACAAGGACCGCGCTGAGCACCAGGACGGTGGCGCCCAGGCCCAGTATCGTGCGGATGATCCATCGGCTCCAAAGCAACATTGTTAGCGGCTTGCCTTTCCAAGGCGTTAGCGGCCCTGCCGAATGCTTGACCCGTACCAGAGTTTAGCCGAATTTGACGCCCAATTTCGAGGGTAACGCCATGTCAAAACTGAGCGCGCCGGATTGGCGCCAGGTGCCGCCGCCAGGTGATGCTGCGGCCGTGGCGCGCGGCTTCGAGAACTGGTCGGCGATGTTGGCTGAATTGCTCGCCGAAGGTAGCGCGGCGGCCAAGCTGGCCAAGGCCCTGAGCACGGAAAGCGCCAAACCCGGCGCGAAACAGCTGCTGGGCAGCCTGTTCGGCCACAGCCCCTATCTGACCCAGCTGGCGCAATCAGAACCGGAAGCTGTGCTGACCCTGCTGCGCCAGGGGCCGCAGGCGGTGCTAACAGCTGCCATCGCGGCCCTGAACCAGGCCGCCCAGGCGACCGAAGATGCTGATGGCCTGATGCTGCCCCTGCGCCAGGCCAAGCGCCGAGTCGCGCTCGGCATCGCGGTGGCCGATATCGCCGCGCTCTGGCCGCTGGAGCAGATCACCGGCGCTTTAAGCGACTTCGCGTCCTTGGCCATCGACACGGCGATGGCGGCGGTTTTGCGCGATGCCGCCGCGCGCGGCGATCTGGAATTGCCGCATCCCAAACAGCCTTGCCTTGGCTCCGGCTTCGTGGCTTTGGGCATGGGCAAGCTGGGCGCGCGCGAGCTGAATTATTCCAGCGACATCGACCTGATCATGCTGTTCGACCAGGATGTGGTGCGCTATCGCGGCCGCAAGACTGCGCTGGAATGCTATGTGCGGCTGACCCAGCAAATGGTGCGGCTGCTGCATGAGCATAACGCCGATGGCTATGTCTTCCGCACCGATCTGCGGCTGCGCCCGGATCCCGGCTCCACGCCCGTTGCGCTCTCCATGGCGGCGGCCGAAGCTTATTACGAAAGCTTCGGGCAGAACTGGGAACGCGCAGCGATGATCAAGGCGCGGCCGGTAGGCGGTGATCTGGTGGCGGGCCGTGGCTTCCTGGCGCGGCTGACGCCCTATGTCTGGCGCAAGAATCTGGATTTCGCCGCCATTGAGGACATCCACTCGATCAAGCGCCAGATCCACGCCCATAAGGGCCATGGCGAGATCGCGGTGGAAGGCCATAACCTGAAACTCGGGCGGGGCGGCATCCGCGAGATCGAATTCTTCGCACAGACGCAGCAGTTGATTGCCGGCGGCCGCGATAGCCGCCTGCGCGCCATCGGCACGGTAGAGGCGTTGAATGCCCTGGTGGCAACAGACCGCCTGGATGCCGCTACAGCCGCCGAACTGACCGAGGATTACCGTTATCTGCGCAAGGTGGAGCATCGCCTGCAGATGGTGAATGACGAGCAGACGCATACCCTGCCGGAAGATGCAGAGGGCATCGCGCGCATCGCCGCCTTCCTCAATGAACCAAGCGCCACGGCCTTCCGCGAAAAGCTGCTCGCCCTGCTTGGCCGTGTAAAGACGCATTACGATGAGCTGTTTGCCGAGGCGCCCAACCTGGGCAGCGACCAGGGCAGCCTGGTTTTCACCGGCACGGATGACGACCCGGAAACCCTGGCGACCTTGCAGCGCCTGGGCTTCACGCAACCACCGGAAATCGCCGCCATGGTGCGCGGCTGGCATTTCGGCCGCTACCGCGCCATGCGCTCGGAGCGTGCGCGCGAGAAACTCACCGCCATCATGCCAAACCTGCTGGAGGCTTTCAGCCGCACCGGCAGTTCCGATGAAGCAATCCGCCGCTTCGATGCCTTCCTTGGGCAATTGCCGGCCGGCGTGCAGCTTTTCAGCCTGCTGCAAAGCAATCCGGCGGTGCTGGATGTGCTGGCGGAATTGCTTGCCGCCGCGCCGCATCTGGCCGATACCCTGGCGCAGAATCCGGCTTTGTTTGACAGCCTGCTGGAATATGCCGAGACGCCGGCGGATTTCTCACCCGAGCGCCTGGCCGCCAGTCTGGCGCGGCAGCTTGGCTCGGCGCGGGATTTCCAGGACGTGCTGGATTGGACACGGCGCTGGACCAGCGAGTTGCGCCTGCAAGTGGGCATTGGCCTGCTGCGCGGCCGGCTGGATGGCGCCAGCGCCGGCCGGGCGCTGAGCTGCGTGGCGGATGCTGTGCTCACCGAGATGCTGCAGCAGGTGCAAACAGAATTCGCTCTGGCGCATGGCCAGGTGCCTGGCGCCAAAGTGGCGTTGATCGGCTTTGGGCGTTTGGGCAGCCGCGAACTGACACTCGAATCCGATCTCGATCTGCTGCTGCTTTATGAGCATCCACCCAAGGCAGCGCAATCGGATGGCAAAAGGCCGCTGACGCCGGGCCTGTATTTCGCGCGGCTCTGCCCGCGCTTCATCAACGCCATCACGGCGATGACCGGCGAAGGCCGTCTGTTCGAGGTGGATATGCGGCTGCGGCCATCGGGCAATGCCGGGCCGATCGCCAGCGAATTGCAGGGCTTTGCCGAGTATCAGCGCAAGGAAGCCTGGACCTGGGAGCATATGGCGCTCAGCCGCGCCCGCGTGATCGCCGCGCCGCCCACCATGCGCAAGAAATTTGAAAGCCTGCGTGCCTCCTTGCTCGGCATGAAACGCGAGCCGGGCAAACTGCTGGCGAATGTGGCGCATATGCGCCAGCGCCTGGCCCAGGCCAAGCCGGGCCACGATCCCTGGGCGCTGAAGCAGGTGCGTGGCGGCCTGGTGGATATCGAGTTCATCACGCAGTATTTGCAGCTGCGCCATGGCGGCAGCAACCCCGCTATTTTGGATGTCAATCCGCTGGCAGCTTTGCAGGCGCTGCGCGATGCCGGGCATCTCGATACCAAAGCGGCGGATACCCTGCTGGGTGCGGCAAAATTGCAGGGCGATCTGTTGGCACTAAGCCGGCTGGCTGGTGCTGCGGCGGAAAAACCGGCGCAATGGCCGCCAGCTCTGGCCAAGCGCCTGCCCAGCCTGCTCGGCGAGCCCGACCTGGAGCGCCTGACCCAGCGCCTGGAAGCAGCCCAGACGGCGGTTCATGCGTTGTATCTTTCCCTGGTCGAGGAACCGGCCGCGCCCTATCTCTCGCTCGCAGATTCCTTGAGCAACAGTCCTGAAGCAGGAGCCGATGATGAGCAGCAAGAGCGTTGAGTTGCAGCCGGGCGACAAAGCCCCGGCTTTCACCCTGCCCGGCGATGGCGGCGCCAAACTCTCGCTGAGCGCGCTGAAGGGCAAAACTTTAGTGCTGTATTTCTATCCCAAGGACGATACCACCGGCTGCACCAAGGAAGCGCTGGATTTCACCGCTGCGCAGAAGGCTTTCGACAAGCTGGGCGCCGTGGTGATCGGCTGCTCGCGCGATAGTGCAGCCAGCCACGATAAATTTAAGAAGAAGCATAAGCTTAGCGTGAGTCTTGCCGCCGATGAGGAGGGTAAGGTGACCGAGGCCTATGGCGTCTGGGTGGAGAAAAGCATGTATGGCCGCAAATACATGGGCATCGAGCGCACAACCTTTTTAATTGACGGCGCCGGCAAGATTCGGCAGGTGTGGCGCAAGGTGAAAGTACCGGGCCATGTCGCTGAGGTACTGGCAGCGGCTCAGGCACTGTAGAATCAACATCTTGCGGCACTTATCCACATCCTGTGCATAACGCGCGCGACAAATTCGCCCCGATGTTTGGCGCGCGTTTCTTTCAATTTGCAACAGATACCGGCTTGCATTAACCAAGCCAAATACGTCCTAATCTTGCTTGATTAGGCGAGGTCGGCGGAACAGACAATCGGGGGGCCGGTGAGCAGACGCGCGTTAAGGCAATGGCGGGAGTGGCGCGACCGCAATTTCCCGGAGCGGCAAATCATTTTCCGCAGTCGCGGCGATGTGCGTTACGTCGCCCTTTCGGGCCGCAGCCAATTGTTGCTTGGGGTGGGCGTTCTCGCCTTCGCGGGCTGGATCGGCTACGCCTCCGTGAATGCCATTTACCGCGATACCCTGCTGGAAAGCCGCGACCGCCGCATCGCCGAATTGACCATCGCCTATGAGCGTTTAGCGCTGGATTTTGAGCGGAATCAGGAAAATTTCCTGGTCGCCTCGCGTGACCTTGAAGAACGCTATCGCCGCCTGCATGACATGGCCGCCAAACAGGGCATGTCCCAGGATACCGCCGAGGCCAAGCCGCAGCCGCCGCGCCCGGCCGAGAAGCCCGCTGTGGCCGTTGCGAATGCTGCACTGCCAAAACTGCCCGAGGCGAAACCGGACGTGAAGGTTGAGCCCAAGGCTGCCGAGATCGTCAAGATCGAGCCCGCCAAGGCTGAAACGCCTAAGGCCGACTCGGTGAAAGCCGAACTGGCAGAGGCTTCGCCTCGCAGCATTGAAGACCTGGAAGCCATGCTGCGCGCCAGCCGGCAGAAATCGGCCGCCCAGACGGCACCCAAGGCCGGCGAGATCGAGACCCGCATCCTGGCCCTGCGCGGCCGCCAGCGCGATGTGGTGGACGACTTGAACCAGCGCACCGAAAAGAACGTTGCCGCCCTGGAAAAAACCCTGCGTGGCACCGGGCTGGATATCGAAAGCCTGATCCGGCGCCATGCCGCCGCGCGCGCCGAAGTGGGCGTCGGCGGCCCGCTGCGCGCCGTGGCCGATGCTACGGGGGCGGCGATGTCGCTGCCCGGCAATACTGAAGCCCAGACCGCAGCCCTGGGTAACGATCCGATCGACCGCGATGTGGCCAAGCTGGAAGGCAAACTCGGCCGCTGGGGCGAATTGGTGGCGCTGGCCCAGCGCCTGCCGCTGGCCCTGCCGGTGGATCAGAATGAAACCGAAACCTCCAGTGGATTTGGCCGCCGCATGGACCCCTTTACCAAGCAATGGGCGTTTCATGCCGGGCTTGATCTGATCGGCCCGCGCCATGCGCCGGTGCAGAGCACGGCAGCCGGCGTGGTGGTCTTCGCTGGTCGCAAGGGCCCCTATGGTCGCGCCGTTGAAATCGACCATGGCCTTGGGCTGAAGACGCGGTATGCTCACCTCCATACCATCACGGTGCAGGTGGGTGAAACCGTGCCCTTCTACAAGCGCATCGGCACCATGGGTTCCACTGGCCGCAGCACCGGCCAGCACCTGCATTACGAGATTCTGCTCGACGACGAGCCGGTCGATCCCAGCAAGTTCATTGAGGCGGGCTATCATGTTTTCAAACAGCAAGAAGACGCAAACGCCGGGCGCTAGCAAATCGCCCCCATCCCTGCTGAGTGCCGGCCTCACGGTCAATGGCGATCTTTGCAGCGATGGTGAAGTGCAAATCGATTGCGTGGTGAACGGCGACGTGGCGGCCGGCCGCCTTGCCATCGGTGAGAATGCCCGCGTGGTGGGTGAAGTGGTGGCGGATCATGTGCTGATCCGTGGCGAAGTGATTGGCCGCATCCGCGCCAAATCCGTGGAACTGGACAAGACCGCCCGCGTGCGTGGTGATATCTGGCACGAACTGCTCTCCATCGCGGCCGGCGCCAAGATCGAAGGCCTGTGCAAATTCGCCGAGAATCCGCGCGAAGCGGCGGCGAAATTCAGCGTGGTGACTCAGATCACCAACAACCCCGATCCGCAGCCGGGCAAGCTGGAGCGCAACGAGAAGGCCGAACGCGGCGACAAGGCCGAGCGCGCGGAAAAAGCCGCCGAGCGCGCCGAGAAGGCCGAATTGGTGAAGGAAGGCCTGCGGGCCACTTCGTAACACTTCAATCCGGCTTGAACCGCCCCTCGCGCAGGAAACGCTGTGCGGTCGCGATGACGCGGTCATCGTCGCAAATAAAGGTATGCGCCACATCCAGGCTGAGGAAATCGCGCATCCCCGGCAGCATCGCGGAATCCAATTCCACCGTGCCGTCATGCGGCTGGGTGTTGCCCAGCAGAGTGTTGAACCAGCTTGACGGGTTAAGCGGATGAAACCCGCGCGTGCCGGCAATCACGCCCACTTCAGCCGCCGGCACACCCAGATCACGCAGCCAATCCGCATCACGGCCCAGTTCCAAGGCCGGCTGGCCGAACAGGCGCGGCAGATCGGCCAGCAAAGGCACTTCCTCGAAGCGCCGCACGATGCTCACGCCACGATTGGGCGAGGCGATCAACACCAGGCGGCCAAGCGGAAAATTCACCGGCTCAAGTAATCCGGCGCGGATGATCAGGCCACCCAGCGAATGACCGATGAAATGCGTGCGTTTTGGATTCCGCCCCAGTTCGGCGCAAAGGCCGCGAAACAGCAGCACCAATTCCGCTACGCTATGACGGCGGCTGGGATAATCCCAGTTCAGCACTTCGTAGCCAGCGTCGTATAACGCTGCTTCCAGCCGCGCCATTGATCGGCGCGTGCGCGACAGGCCATGCAACAGAACAACGCGTTCAGCGGGCAGATTCATGGCAGCAGATGCGCGATGCTGTTGGCATAATAGGTCAACACCGGCCGGTCGGCAGGATTGCTGCCATAAAGCCCAGCCTCGTCGCGGCGTAGGATGCGGCGCAGGCTGAGCATGCGCAGGCCGGTCTCGATGCCGTAATCCAAGTCACCACGCGGCACATAGATGCGCGCGCCGGCAGCTTCCAGTCGTTCGATCAAGGCCAGGCAGCGCGCCTTGACCTCAAGACCGCTCAGGCTGCCCTCGCCCGCCGCCAGCAGCACATGTGAAACCAGGGCCGTGGGCAAAACCGGCACCACGGCGCCAACACGCTGCATCAACTGGCCACCCAGGGCCGCGACATGCTCGGAGCGCGCGTCTTTATCTAACAGCCGCAGATCGCCGGCGCCTTGTTCCTGCAGCCAGGCACGCAAGGAAAGCGGTGTGCCAAAATTGACGCAGGCATAACCGAAGCGAAACCAGCGGCCCTGGATGGCGCGCAGCAGATTGCGGCCAACAAAGCGCATGATGGTGCCCATGGCAGCGCCCGCCCCCACCCGCTTGGCCTCCGGATCGAGTTTGCGTAGCAGGCTGCGGTCTTCCAGAACACGGTCATAGTTGATGCCAACCGGCACAAACACCACGTCGCGCCCCTCCACCGGATCGAAGGCGCGGGCCAGATAATCCAGCAGGCCGAGCTTGGGCGCCCGCATGCGGCCATCCAAGGTAAGGCCGCCTTCCGGGAAAATCGCCTGCGGCACGCCGCCAGCCGTGGCGGTTTGCACATAACGCTCCAAAACCTTGCGATATAGCGGATCGTTGGAGTTGCGCCGGATGAAATAGGCGCCCATGGCACGGATCAATTGCTGCAGCGGCCAGACCCGCGCCCATTCGCCCACGGCATAGCTCAAGGCGGCCTGGTCGGCGGCCAGATAGGCCACCAGCACATAATCCATGTTGGAGCGGTGATTCATCACGAACACCACTGTGGCATCACGCGGCACGGCATCCAGGCCGGCGCTGTCGGTATAGCCTACGCGCACGCGATAGAGCGTGCGTGCCAGCCGGCGCGCCAACCAATAGCCGATCCGAAAATAGAAATAGGCATTGAAGGCTGGCACGATCTCGCGCGCATAGCGCTCCACCTGCGCCATCGCCACTTCGCGCGGCATCTCATGCTCACGCGCATGGGCTTCGGCGGCAGCCACCACTTGCGGGTCATAAAGCAGCCGGTCGATCAGCGATTGCCGCCGGGTCAGCGTGATCGGCCGCAATTTCAATTGCAGCTTCTGGTTCAGATCGTCGATCACGCGGTTGAGGCGACGGCGCAAAAACCAGCGCACGCCCGGCACCAGCAGGCGGTCAGCCAGGCCGATCAGCGCCAGCAATGTCGCCAGCACGGCCAGCCAGAGCGGTATCTCGATGGTTTGTTCCACGGCCCCAGCCTCCCGGGACCGTGCAGGCTTATTCCGCCTTGGCCCCTACCTTGGATGCTAGCTGGGCGGCCATGAACATGTCCAGGTCGCCATCCAGCACTGCCTGACTATTCGAGGTTTCCACCTCGGTGCGCAGGTCCTTCACCATCTGGTAGGGATGCAGCACATAGGAGCGGATCTGGTGGCCCCAGCCGATATCGGTCTGGCTGTCGATCACTGTCTGCTTCTCGGCTTCGCGCTTCTTCAACTCGCGCTCGTAAAGCCGGGCCTTCAGCATTTTCATCGCCTCGTCGCGGTTGCGATGCTGGCTCTTGTTCGTCTGGCAGGCCACCACGATGCCAGTCGGCATATGGGTCATACGCACGGCGGAATCGGTCTTGTTGACGTGCTGGCCACCCGCGCCCGAGGCGCGGTAGGTGTCGATGCGCAGGTCTTTTTCCTGCACATCCACCTCGATGGTGTCGTCGATCACCGGATAGGCCCCCACCGACGAGAAGCTGGTATGGCGCCGCGCATTGGAATCGAAGGGCGAGATACGCACCAGACGATGCACGCCGGTCTCGTTCTTCAGCCAGCCATAGGCATTGGGGCCGCTCACCTTGATGGTGGCAGACTTGATGCCGGCCTCTTCGCCTTCGCTCTCTTCCTGGAATTCCACCTTGTAGCCATGCGCCTCAGCCCAGCGCACATACATGCGCAGCAGCATCGAGGCCCAATCCTGGCTTTCCGTGCCGCCCGCACCGGCATGCACTTCCAGGAAGGCATCGTTGCCATCAGCCTCGCCCGAGAGCAGGCTTTCCAGCCGTGCCTTGGCCACCTCGGCCCGCAACGCGCCGATGGCGGCTTCCGCCTCGTCCACCACCGCCTGATCGCCCTCGGCCTCGCCCATGCCGATCAATTCAATATTGTCGGCCAGCACCTGCTCTAGGCGGCGCTGGGTGCCGACCTGGCGATCCAGGCGATTTCGCTCCTGCATCACCTGCTGGGCTTGGGCGGGATTATTCCAAAGGGCGGAATCCTCCGCCTTGGCATTCAGTTCTTCGAGCCGTTTGACTGAGTTATCCCAGTCAAAGAGACCTCCTCAGCAGTTCAAGCGACTGCTGGATCTCATCGGCCATGGCCTTGATTTCGGCACGCATGGTCTATCCTACGGGAAAGAGCGTTTTCGGGCGCGGACCATAAAGTCAGGCGGGCGGGATGTCAAAGGCCCCAGCCTCGCTCCGATTATGCCCTCAGCCGCCGCGCTGCTGCTTCACGGCCTGGCGCATGGCTTCCAGCGGGATGGCACCGGGGATCAACTGCTCGCCGATGATGAAGCCCGGCGTGCCCTCCACGCCCAGCTTCTGCGCCAGGGCCAGATTGCGCTGGATGGTCTGGGTCACCTTGGCCGAGGCCATGTCGGTTTTCAGCTTCGCCACATCCAGGCCCACGCTGCCGGCGATGCGGAATACTTCACTTTCCGGCAGCTGGCCGCGATGGGTCATCATGGCGTTGTGGAAATCGAGATACTTGCCCTTCTGCTCCTGGGCGGCGATGGCGGCACGCGAGGCGAGCACGCTTTCCGGCCCGAGCACCGGCAATTCCTTCAGCACCACGCGCAGCTTGGTATCTTCCTTCAGCAGCGTCATCAGCGAACCCTGCACCTGCTTGCAATAGCCGCAGCGGTAATCAAAGAACTCCACCAGCGTCACATCACCCTTCGGATTGCCAGCGACATATGACACGCCATCGTCGAAAATCTCCTTGGCATTGTCCTTGATCGCCTGCTTGGCGCCGGCGGCGGCTTTTTCCTGCTGCTGCTGTTCCAGCGCCTGCATCGCCTCAACCAGAATCCGCGGATTCTTCACCAGGATGTCGCGCACCAGGGTTTCCAGTTCGCGTTTCTGATCCGGCGAAAAACTATTGCTCTGCGCCCAGACGGGCGGCGCGGCGGTGAAGAGCAGCAAGGTAGCGAGGGCGGTGATACGAAGCATGACAAGATCCTGTTACATGAAGTAGTGGCCACTATGCCGGCCGTGTTGGGCTGGAACAAAGCACGATATGGTGAAGCGGCTCAGCGGTTGCGCTGCTCGCGGCGGCGGTCCTTGGTGGCGGAGATTAAGTCCTGCGCCCGCAGCCAGCCCGGGGAGCCTTCCTTCAGCAGCCGCGCGGCCCGCTCGGCCTGGCCCTGGGCGTCGCGCAACTGGCCCTCCAGCAGGAAACGCTCGGCGCTGGCCAGGGAGGCCATGCCGATATCGCCGGCACGGCCATAGGCAATGGCCAGTTGCTGCCAGGCGCCGCTATTCTCCCGCTCGCGCTGCACCACATCTTTCAGGATCGCGGTGGCCTGTGGCAGATTCGCGGAATCCTCCAGCGCCACCAGCACGCGGGCATAACCATAAGCCAGCAACGGCTCGCGCGGGCCCAGCTCATAGGCGCGGCGATGGGATTCCAGGGCATCATTCACGCGCCCCATATCCACCAGGATATCGCCCTTCAGCTCATGGTAAAACGGATCATTGGGAAATTCCGCGATCAGGCTATCCACTTCCGACAACGCATTGGTGAAATCCAGCGCGCGGAAATAGGCGAAGGCACGGGCATAGCGGGCGTAATGGCTGGTATCGGCCGGCGGGTATTTGCGCAACGTGGCGCCCAGGCCATCGAGATAGCCCATCAGCTTGGCCTGCATGCGCTTGAAGCGTTCCAGATTCTCAGGATTATCGGGCACGCTGGTATAGCGTGACTGCCCGGCCCGCGCGGTCAAGGCCGAAACACGCTCAGCCGAAAGCGGGTGGGTACGCACATAAGGATCCTGGCGCTCCGCTGCCATCGCCTCCTGATTGGCCAGTATCTTCATGAATTCCACCAGGCCCAAAACACTCTGGTGCGTGGCTTCGAGGAAATTGGCGCCGGCCTGATCGGCGGCAGCTTCCTGGCCCCGGGTGAAGGAAAGGAAATTGCGCTCGGCGATGTGCTGCCCGGCCATGATCCCGGCCACCGCCGCATCTGGACTGCCCGACGCGACGCCGGCGGCAATGCCCAGTAGCATGGACGCGATCATCAAGGCCGAGGCATTACCCAGCGAATCCTCCAGCCGTGACAAATGGCCACCGGCGATATGGCCGATTTCATGCGCCAATACACCAATCACCTGGGCTGGCCGCTCGGCCCGCTGCAGCAGGCCGGTATGGACGAAAATACGCTGACCGCCGGCCACAAAAGCATTCAGGGAACGGTCGTTCACCAGATGCACCTGGGTGGAACCGGGGTTCAATCCCGCCGCCCCCAATAGTGGCACGGCATAGGCGCGGATGGTATTTTCGATCTCGGCATCCCGTACCAGCGACACGCTGCGCCGCTGTGCTTGCACCTCAGCCGGAATAAGAACCGTGAAGGGGGGCAGAATGGCGGCGCAGGCGAGGACAAGGGCGCAACCGACCGCGATGGGTCGGCGCAGAGAGGACCAGCGTAAAGCCATGAGAAAGATGATTCCAAGCGAGCTGAGCGTTGTGCGCCAGCCCCTGAAAGGTAGGCATCGCCCCGGTATCCGTCAATGTGCGGTCATCCTCGGGCTCCTGGTGTTGACGGCTGCTTGTGATAAGAAAACAGCGGAATACCGCGATCCAGACCCTGTTTCAGCCAAGGGCTTTAGCGGTGGTGTGGCTGCAGATGAACCCCGTGCCGCCCTGGTGGCGCGCGATATCCTGGCAGCCGGCGGCAGCGCCGCCGATGCCGTGACGGCGGGCACCCTGGCCATGGCGGTCACTTATCCCAGCGCCGTCTCCCTGGGCGCTGGCGGCATGTGCACGGTGATCGATCCGGCCAGGAAGCGGGGCGATGCCATCGAGTTCCTGCCGCAATTGCCGCCCGGCGGCGGTGAGATTCCGATTCCCGCCCTGCTGCGCGGCCTGGGTGTATTGCACGGCGTCTTTGGCACCCTGCGCTGGGAAGCCGTGGTCTCGCCGGCCGAAGGCTTGGCCCGCTTCGGCGAGCGCACCAGCCGGGCTTTCGTTCAGTCCGCACAGGAGGCCAACCCGCCTCTGGCCCGCGAGCCCGGCCTGGCTCGCTTGCTGCTCAACCGCGCCGGCGCGCCGCGCGCAGAGGGTGATCAGGTGAGCCTGCAAGAGCTGGCCGTCGTGCTGAGCCGCGTGCGTGGCGCGGGTGCCGCAGACCTCTACCAAGGCGCGCTTGGTCGCCAATTGGTGGCGGATGCTGCCCGGGCCGGCGGCGCCATCACGGTGGAAGACCTGCGGGCCTATGTCGCGCAGATCGTGAAGCCGATTGAGGTGCCGTTCCAATATGGCATGACGGTCTACGCCTCGCCCAATGCCCGCGGCGGCGCCATCACTGCCTGGCTGCTGGAACAAGGCTTCGATCCGGCCGGTTCGTTCAGCATCCAGAAAGTAGGCAAAGCCAAGCCGCGCGAATTCGTTACCGCCATCGGTCAGGCCTATCGTGGTCTGGATGGCAATGCGCCGCTGTTCGAACATGGCTCTGCCAGCATCTCCGCCATCGACAAGACCGGCCTTGCCGTGGCTTGCGCCTTCAGCATGGGCCGCGCCTTCGGCTCGCGCCGCATCGGCCTTGAAACCGGCATCCTGTTTGGCGCCAAGCCAGGCCTGCCGGGCGATGAAACGCCCTACATCGCCACGCTGGTGGCTGGCAATTTCATCGCCAAGCAGGGCTTCGCTGCCGGCGCGGTGAGTGGCGGCGCGCCAGGCGCGGCAACCCTGGCGCAGGTGATGCTGGATGTGGTGGGCGGCAATAGCCGGCTCGGCATCGCCATGGCCAAACCCCGCCTATTCCAGGCCGGGCCTGATGTGCCGGTGCTGCATGAGGCAGGCTATGATGCCGCCCTGCTTGGCGCCATCACGCAACGCGGTGTGCCCGCAGTGGAAGTACGCCGCCTAGGCCGCCTCACCATGGCGCATTGCGCCAATGGTGTGCCACGCAGTCCGGAAACCTGCCGGGTGGCGGCTGACCCACGCGGCTTCGGCCTCGCGGCCGGCGACGAATTCTGATCGGAGTTTTGTGATGCCCCCATCTCCGTCGCGCCGTGGCGCCATCGACCCGTTCTTCGTGATGGAAGTGATGAAGGCCGCCGCCGCGCGCGCCGCCGCAGGTGGCGACGTGATACACATGGAAGTGGGCCAACCCTCCACGGCCGCGCCGCGCGCCGCCATCGCCGCTGCCGTGGCCGCCGCCCAGCGCGAACCGCTGGGCTACACCCTGGCACTCGGCATCCCGGAATTACGCGAGGCGATCTCGGGCCATTACCGGCAATATTACGGCCTCAACGTGCCCGCCGAGCGCATCGTGGTCACCACCGGCTCCTCGGCCGGCTTCCAGCTCGCCTTCCTCGCCGCCTTCGATGCCGGCGACGAAGTGGCCCTGGGCGAACCCGCCTACCCCGCCTATCGCAACATCCTGAAAGCGCTCGACCTGGTCCCAAAAATGATCGTGACCGAGGCCGATACCCGCTTCCAGCCAACGCCGGAAAGCATCCAGGCCACGGCACCCAAGGCCAAGGGCGTGCTGGTGGCAAGCCCCGCCAACCCAACCGGCTGCATGCTCGATCATGCCGCGATGCAAGCGCTGGTGAAGGATTGCGCGGCCAAAGACCGCTGGCTGATCGTGGACGAAATCTATCACGGCATCCCCTATGGCGGCCGCGCGGAATCCGTGTTGGCGCTGACCGACCAGGCCATCGTGATCAACAGCTTCTCGAAATACTTTTCCATGACCGGCTGGCGCCTGGGCTGGATGGTGCTGCCGCCGCAATTGTTGCGCGCCGTGGAATCCCTGACGCAGAATTTCTATATCTCCGCCCCCGGCATCAGCCAGGTGGCCGGCGTTGCGGCACTCGGGGCCTATGATGAGTTGGAGCAAAATGTGGCGCTCTACACACGCAACCGTGAAATTCTGCTGAACGAACTGCCTAAGGCCGGTTTCGACCGCCTGGCGCCCGCCGATGGCGCCTTCTACATCTACGCCGATATTTCGCGCTTCACCAACGACGCGCAGAGTTTCTGCGCGCGCATGCTGAACGACACCGGCATCGCCGCCACACCGGGCTTCGATTTCGACCGCGCTCGCGGCCATTATTTCATGCGCTTCTCGTTTGCCGGCGCCACCGATCAGATGATTGAGGCGGCGCAGCGTCTAAAGGCCTGGAGCAAGTAAGCCCCTACGCGCGCGGCCCCGGCCATTCCGGGCGCGGCGCCGGATCGCTCACGCTCATAGTAGCGCCTTGCGTGGCGCGCACCGGGATGCGGCTGTGATCGAAACCATCCAGGCATTGGATATTCACGCCGTAATGATCCGGCGCGGCACGCTTGCGGTGAAACGTATAGATGCCGCAGCACGAGCAGAAATAATGCTTCGCCCGGCGCGTGTTCCATTGATACAGCGTCAGCATATCCTCGCCTGAGAGAATCGTGAGCTGGCTCTCATGCACCTTGGTCATGAGGGCATTCTTCTTCACGCAGAGCGAGCAGTCGCAGGTGGTGAGTTCCGTGATCTCCGCGTCGATGCGGAAAGTAACAGCGCCGCAATGGCAGGAACCACGATAGACACCCACCGCCGTCAATCCTTCTTGGTATCGAAGGGATTCTTGCTCTTGCGCAAACCAATGCGGATCGGGATACCGGCCAGATCGAAACTGTCGCGGAAGCCGTTGATCAGATAGCGCTGATAGGTCTCGGGGATGGTCTCGGCGCGGCCGGCGAACAGCGACAGCGTCGGCGGCCGGGTTTTCACCTGAGTGCCATAGCGGATACGCACGGAACGGCCATTGGCCAGCGGCGGCGCATTCTTGGCCAGCATATGCTCCAGCCAGCGGTTGAAGGCCGAAGTGCCGATACGGGTATTCCAGCGCTCATATTGCTTCATCACCGCCGGCAACAGGCGATCCAGATGGCGGCCGGTGAGCGCGGAGAGCGTGACCACCGGAATGCCGCGCGCCTGGGGCAGCGAGGTCTGCAGCCGGTCTTCGATGTCCTTCAGCGCCTTGGCGCGATCATCCACCAGATCCCACTTATTCACCGCGATCACCAGCGCGCGGCCTTCGCGCAGCACATGGTCGGCGATGGTGAGGTCCTGCTTGTCGAAGCCGAGATGGCCATCCAGCATCAGCACCACCACCTGGGCCATGCGGATGGAGTAGAGCGAATCCGCCACCGAAAGCTTTTCCAGCTTCTGTTCAACGCGCGCCTTGCGCCGCATGCCGGCGGTATCCACCAGACGAATGCGGCGGCCTTCATATTCCCAGGCGATGGTGATGCTATCGCGGGTCAGCCCCGGCTCCGGGCCGGTGAGCATGCGGTCGGTGCCCAGCAGCGCATTGATCAGCGTGGACTTGCCGGCATTCGGGCGGCCAACGACGGCGAGCTGGATCGGCCGGGACGGATCATCCGGCGTATCCACATCCACATCGATTTCCACCGGCAGCAAGGTGCCATCATCTGCCACCGCTTCGATCTCAGCTTCGGGCTCCGCGACATACGGCGCCAGCGCGTCGTAGAGTTCGGACAGGCCTTCGCCATGCTCGGCGGAGAAGGGCAGCGGATCGCCAAGCCCCAGGCCATGGGCCTCGGCCAGGCCGATCGTGCCGCCACGGCCCTCGCATTTGTTGGCCAGCAGCACCATGGGTTTGCGCTGGCGGCGCAGCCATTGGGCGAAATGCGCGTCCATTGGCGTGACCCCGGCGCGGGCATCGATCACAAACAGCACCACATCGGCCTCGGTCACCGCCATCTCGGTCTGGCGCCGCATGCGGCCAGCCATGGTTTCATCCTCGGCATCTTCCAGGCCGGCGGTGTCGATGATCACGAATTCAAGTTCGCCGATATGGCCAATGCCTTCGCGCCGGTCGCGGGTCACGCCCGGGGTGTCGTCCACCAATGCCAACCGCTTGCCGATCAGGCGATTGAACAGGGTCGACTTGCCGACATTAGGCCGGCCGACGATGGCGACTTTGCGTTGCATGTTCTTACTCTAGCGGAAAGCCGAAAGGCGGGCATTCTCGGTCAACAGATAGACCGTCTGCCCAGCCACCACCGGCGCCACCGCGGCGGGCCCCGACAGCTTGATCGAACTGATGAGGTCGCCGTTATAGGGCGAAAGGGCATAGGCGCGCTCGTCGGTGGAGGCGACGATCAGGCGATCACCAGCCAACACGGGGCCATACCAGGTGATCAGGCCCTTGCGCACCGGCGCGGTGGGGTCCTTGTAGCGCTGCAGCTGGCGGATCCACTTCACCTTGCCGTCGCGGCGGCTGAGGCAAATGATCTCGGCATCAACCGTGATGGTGTAGATGAAATCGCCGGCCACCCAGGGTGTCTGCACACTGGCGATGGCACGCTCCCAGAGGCGCTCACCGGTGCGCTGATCGATGGCAACGAAACGGCCCGACTGGCTGACGGCATAAACACGGCCACGATCAATCACCGGTAGGGCGTTGATATCGTTCAGCGCGCCCATGGCATTCACGCGGCCCGCCGTGCGCACCAATTGCTCCGACCAGCCCACGGTGCCGCTTTCAGCGCGCAAGGCCACCACTTCGCCCGAGGAGAATGGCGCGATCACCGTGCTGCCCTCCACCGCTGGCGCGGCGGCACCCAGCAGGCCAGCGGCTTCCACCAGGCCGGCATAGGTCCAAAGCTGGCGACCGGTCTCGGCCTCCAGCGCGAAAAGCTGATTATCCTGGGTGATGGCAAAAGCCCGGCCGCCATCCACGGCCGGCGCGCCGCGCACCGGCAGCTTCAGCGCCACATGCCAATAGATCAGGCCGGTATTGGGCTGCACCGCCAGCACGTCACCATAGGCCGTGGCCACGATCAGCCGGCCATCGGCATAGGCCAAGCCGCCACCCAGCGCGCCCTCGGTTTCGCCCTTGGGGGTGAAATCGATGCGCCACAAACGACGGCCGGTATTGGCATCAAAGGCCGAGACGCGGGAGGTGGCGTCCTTGGTGAAGATGCGGCCATCGGCCAGCACCGGCTGACCAAGAATCTTGGTTTCGTCATCGCCCGGCGTACCGATATCGGCGCTCCAGACCTCACGCAGGGTATCGCCCAAGGCCAGATGCTGCATGGCATGGCCGGGATAGCCGCCCGGCTGCGGCCAGTCGGTGTTCACCCAAGGCTTGGGCAATTGCACCGGGGTCTGCGCCAATTGCGGATCGGGGTCGAGCTGGGAGTCGAAGGCCTGCACGGAAATGCGCTCACCCGGAATTTTGGTCTTCTTATCGGCCTGGGAGAAGAAGTTGCTCACCGTGTCGCAACCGGCCAGCAAGAGCATCGGCAGCAGCAAGACCGCCAGGGAACGGGCCAAGGGGAGCGCGGCCTTCATGGGGTGACCGGGCCGCCAAGGGCGGCGAGCAATTCGCTGGCGCGGCCGCGCGCACCCGGCGAGGCATTGGCGTCATCGGCAAGGTCGGTCAGTAGCTTACGGGCCTGATTGCGGTCGCCCGCCTTCAATTCAGTGAGCGCCAGCAATTCGCGGGCATTGGAATTCCACGGGCTGGCGGCGGGGATGCCGGTCAGGCGGCGGCGGACATCCTCAATGCTGAGTGTGTTCAAGCCATTCAGCGCCGCATAATACTTTGCCAAATCGCGGAATTCGGCGGCAAAAGCGGTATTGCCAGCAATCGCATCATAGGCGGCAATGGCGCCCGTAATATCCTTGGCCCGCACCAGCTGGCCGGCCTGTTGGAAAGCCGCGATAAAACCGTAGCCAGCCTGCCCGCCTGAGGCGAGGCCGGCAAAGGCCTGGGCGGCCTCGGCATGCTTGCCTTCCTGGGCCAAAGCCTGGGCGGTGATGAAGGCGCGGGCGGCAGCCTCGCCCTTCTCCACGCGCTGGCTTTGCCAGATCTGGTAGCCAGCCACGCCAGCCAGCAAAAAAACCAGGGCGGCGATCGCAGGCACGCGGAAACGCTGCCATTGCTTCAGCATTAGGTCGCGACGGTAATCCTCGTCGACTTCCTGGATGAAGGTGTCTTTCTCGGCCAACGCCCTGCTCCTTGACGCTCTACTGACGGCCCCATAGTCGGGCGGCGCGTACCATACCTGGATCGCCGGTTCTTGGCAAAGCCCGGGCGCCGCCCCGACTCCAGGGTAACACTTTGATAATACATGGAGTCTTGGCAAAGCTCAAAAACCTGTTTAAGCTATACCCGATGTTTCCGGCCGCCTGCCCGGTCGCCGGCGATGAATTATGCATCCTTTCGGGGGGTAGTGGGTATGCAGTCAGGTGCAAGGAAAACGCGCGCAAGCGTCCTGTTGAGCGGCCTGCTTTGCGCCGCGACTGGCCTGCTGCTTGCCGCATCCCCTGCTCTGGCCCAGAAAGGCCCGCGCCATCCCACAGCGCCGATTCCCTTCGAGCAGGAGCGCGCCCGCGAACGCGGCGACCGTGGCATGCTGCTGTTGAACGAAGACGCCTCGCGCATTCCCGCCCACCGCATCCTGGAACTGCCGGTCATCAACGGCAAGATGGGCGAGCATGCCAAGCTGGACGATAATGTGGAAATCTTCTTTCCCTTCGGCCGCATTGTGACCTCGACGATTGAATTTCACAAATACAAGCCGGTCGGCGCCAAGACAGAGGGTATGGGGCCTGAATACCTGCCGGACCCGCGCTATAATCGGGTGAAGAATTTCGACCGGGCGCTTGGCGCCGTCTGTGCCAGCGAGCGGATCGATGGCGGCCCATTCAAGCTGGAGCTGCGGCGCAGCCCGGATAACAGCTTATCCCTGGTGCGCAGCATGCCGGCCACCGAAAAGCCCGCCACCGACGAAGACGCTGTGTCCTACCGCGTGGTCAGCGCGATGGAAATCCGCTTTCTGGCACGCCATGAGCCGGAAGCCGAACGGCTGTTCCGCCGCTGCCAGCAAAGTGCCAATGGCCAGCGGGTAAGCCAGAAAGACTAAACGGCCATGTCTTGGCAAGTCTGGGCCCAGCTTCTGGGCCTCCTGATGGCCGCCCTGCTGATCCTGCCTGCCGCCCTCCGCCTGCCCTGGCGCAGCCGCCGCATCCTCACCTATATCGCGATCTGGCTGGCGATTTTCGCCGCGGTCGGTCTTGTCATCCAACTTGTCCAGTAACGAAACTGGGAGCGGGAAACGCCACGATTGACGGTGACCAGCCAAGTGGCGCTAAATAATCGCAGGCTAAACACTGCCCTGGTGCGCCGATCCGAGCGAACTACATAACCGGTGTGGCCTAACACAGAGAGGGACAAACACATGAATGAATTGCTGAGCCTGGCCCCGAAGGTGGCTTTATCCCGCCGGGGCTTTGTCGCCACCGGCCTGGTTTCCGGCTTCTCGCTGGCCGCGGCGCCAGTGATGGCGCAGAGCGTGATTACCACGGACACAAAAGGCCTGAAGGCCGGCGAAGTGAAGATCCCGGTAACTGGCGGCCAGATGGCAGCCTATGCCGCCATGCCGGAAAAGGGCGCGCCCTTCCCCACCGTGATGGTGATCCAGGAAATCTTCGGCGTGCATGAGCATATCAAGGATGTCTGCCGCCGCCTGGCCAAGCTGGGCTACCTCGCCATCGCGCCAGACCTCTATGCCCGCCAGGCGGATATGAGCAAGGTGACCGAAATGGCTGCCGCCGTTGCCGTGGCTGGCCAGGTGCCAGACGCCCAGGTGATGAGTGATCTGGATGCCACGGCAGCCTGGGCCAAGAAGAACAGCGGCGACAAGGCCAAGCTGGCGATCACCGGCTTCTGCTGGGGCGGCCGCACCACCTGGCTCTATGCCGCGCATAACCCGGCGCTCACCGCCGGCGTTGCCTGGTATGGCCGTGTGGTTGGCCAATCCAACCCGCTGCAGCCCAAGCATCCGGTGGAACTCGCCGCCGCGATCAAGGCGCCGGTGCTCGGCCTCTATGGCGGCGCCGACCAGGGCATCCCGAACGACACGGTCGATCAGATGCGCGCTGCATTGCGCACCGCCGGCAAGACCTTCGATATCGTGACCTACCCTGACACGCCGCATGCCTTTAACGCCGATTACCGCGCCACCTATCGCAAGGCCCAAGCGGAAGATGCCTGGGCCAAGATGCATGCCTGGTTCGTGCGCTACGGCGCGGCCTGATCGCAACAGCAGCTAATCAAGCGGCGGCCGGATTATCCGGCCGCCGTTTTCTTTTGTGCATAGCCATCCAGGAACAATGCCACTGCACGTTCGGCCAAAGCCTCCGGCGACATTGGGCCTGATGGATCATACCAAGTGTAGGTGAAGTTGATCATACCGTAGAACAGCATGGCATTGGGCCAGCGTTCATCGGCCTTGGCCGCCAGGTCTGGCCGCATGCGGCCGAGCAGATCGGCCACGCGCTCCACCAGGGCGCGCTGCGCCGCCACCACTTCACGCCGTTCTGGGGGCGCCAGGGCCTCGATCTCGTTCACCAGCAGGCGATGCTTCCAGCGCGCATCACCATAGGCCTGCATGGTGGCGCGGGCAAAGCGGCGCAGCTGTTCGGCCGGCGCGCCCTTGCCATCAAAGGCATCATCGGCAATGCGCGTCAGTTTTTCCAGATGCGCCCGCATCGCCTGATAGAGAATAGCCTGCTTGTCACCAAAATAATGATAGAGCGAGGATTTGGAAAAGCCGGTGGCATCGGCAAGGTCGCTCAATGATGCGCCAGCAAAACCGCGCTTGGCAAACAATTCCGCCGCGCCATCGAGGATCGCTTCACGCTTGTCCTCATAATCCGCTGCTTGCGGCCGCGCCATGGTCAGGCCTCACACATGGTCAAAATCAAGCACCAGGCGGGCAGATTTCGGCCTTGCCTGGCAGGCCAGCACAAAGCCAGCTTCGATCTCCCAGGCCTCCAAAGAATAATTCAGCGTCATCTCAGCTTCGCCCTCCACCAGCTTGGCGCGACAGGTGCAACACATGCCGCCCTTGCAGGAATAGGGCAAATCCAGGCCCTGGCGCAACGCCGCGTCCACCACTCCGGTGTCATCAGGCGCAAAGGTGAAGCGCAGCCTTTTGCCATCCAGCACGGCCTCGATCTCCGCGCCGACCGCAACCGGCTGTGTCGCGGTTTGCGCAGGAGCATCAGGTGCCAGGAATAATTCTGTTTTGATTCGCTCCGATGCCAGGCCATGATCAAGCAACGTGTCGCGCGCCATGGTTGCCATCGCCGCCGGGCCACAGATCAGCGCATAGTCGATATTGCCCAACTGCGCGGCGAAGGTGCGGATTTTAACCTCATCGATGCGACCATTCAGCACCGGCACATCCTGCGCTTCGCGCGACAGGATATGGATCAGCGTGAAGCGGCCGAGAAAGCGGTTCTTCAAATCCTCCAGCGCTTCGGCGAACAGAATATCGCCGCTGGTGCGGTTGCCATAGAGCAGCAGTACCCGGCTCTGCGGCTCGCGCTCCAGCACGGTTTTCACCACCGAGAGGATCGGCGTGATGCCCGAGCCCGCTGCGATGGCGAGATAGCGCTTGGATTTGGTGGGTTCAACCGGCACGGTGAAGCGGCCTTCCGGCGGCGCCACATCCAGGCTAGTGCCGGGGCGCAAAGCCTCATTGGCGAAGCCAGAGAATACGCCACCCGGCACGCGCTTCACCGCCACGCGCAACTCGCCATCATCGGGGCTGGCGCAGATGGAGTAAGAGCGCCGCACAGCGTCATTCAATTTCAACGTCAGGTATTGCCCAGGCAGGAAACGGAAACGCTCCGGCGCCTCTGCCGGATAGGCAAAGCGTATTGAAACGGCATCCGGCGTCTCGCGCCGCACCTCCAGAACTTCCAGGCTGGTGAACCCGCTCATGCCCAAAGCCCTCAATGGCACTTGAAATGATCGAATGGCTCGCGGCACGCCACGCAACGCCACAATGCTTTGCAGGATGTGGAACCGAAAGCCGAGAGCAGTTCTGTTTTACTCGAGCCGCATTGCGGGCAAGCCGGATCGCTGCGCGTCGGCGGCGCGATGCCATAGGCATGCAGCTTGGCGCGGCCTTCATCCGTGAGCCAATCGGTGGGCCAGGCCGGCGAGAGAACAGTACGCACTTCTGCCGTCTCGTACCCTGCCTGGCGTAGGGCCGTGCGTATCTCCGCCTCGATCACCCGCATCGCCGGGCAGCCGCTATAGGTGGGCGTGATCGTCACCACCGGCCTGCCATCACTGGCAAAGGCCACGTCGCGCAGCACACCCAGATCGGCGATGGTCAGCACCGGGATTTCCGGATCGGCTACCGCGCCGGCAATCGCGCGCAGTTGCTCCAGTTGGATTCTCACCATGTGGCACCAGGATAGGCGCGTGGCAGGAACTGCATTTCCGCCAGCATGCGGCCGAGATATTCGCTATGCCGCCCGCTGCGGCCACCGCTCTGCATCCAACCGGCTGTGGGCCAGGGCAGCTTAGCCTGCCGCAGCACAGCGCTGACGTTTTCACGCCAGCCATCCTTGAGCCGGGTAGGATCAATCGCCACGCCGCGCGCGATCAGTCCCTCCTCCACCGCATCCAGCTCAAACATCTCACCCGTGAAAGGCCAGAGCAGTTCAAGCGCGGCCGCGAGGCGCGCATGGCTTTCCTCGGTGCCATCGCCCAGGCGGATCACCCAATCGCCGGCATGGCGGCGATGGTAGAGCATTTCCTTCTCGGCCTTGGCGGCGATCTCGGCAAGCCGTGGATCGGCCGAGCCGCTGAGCGCGCGGTAAAGCGGTTCGGCATAAGCGGCGAACAGGAATTGCCGCAGCATGGTGACGGCGAAATCGCCATTGGGCTGTTCAGTCAACAGCAGATTGCGCCAGGCCGGCGCGTCGCGCAGATAGGCAAGCTGATCCTCATCGCGCTGCTGCGCGTCATGCTCCCCGGCATAGGCATAGAACAGCCGCGCCTGGCCGATCAGGTCGAGGCCCATATTGGCCAGCGCCAGATCCTCCTCCAGCATCGGCGCATGGCCGCACCATTCCGACAGACGATGGCCCAGCACCAGCGCGCTATCGCCCAGCCGCAGCAGATATTCAAACAGGGCCGGATCGCGGGTCATCACATATGCCCGATCTCGTCCGGGATATCGTAGAAAGTTGGGTGGCGGTAAATCTTCGAGGCCGTGGGCTCGAATAATTCCGCCTTGTCGGCCGGATCGGAGGCGATGATGGCCGCGGAAGGCACCACCCAGAGGCTGACGCCCTCGCCGCGCCGTGTGTAGACATCGCGTGCCGCCTGCAGAGCGAGTGCGGCATCAGCAGCATGCACGCTGCCCACATGCTTATGCGCCAGTCCATTGCGGGCACGGACAAAGACTTCCCATAGCGGCGTCAGGTTCGGCTGTGGATCGGTGGTCATGGCCGTCTCCTATTCCGCCGCCGCTCGGGCGCGCTGCTTGGCGGCATGGGCCAAAGCCGCCTGCCGCACCCATTCGCCGCTTTCAGCCGCCGCACGACGTTGCTGCAGACGCTGGCGGTTGCAGGGCCCGTCGCCGGCGATCACCCGCTTGAATTCGCTCCAGTCGATGGCGCCGATGCGCCAATGGCCGCTGCTTTCATCGAAACTCAAGGCCGGGTCGGGGATGTCCAGGCCGAGGAAATGCGCCTGCGGCACCGTGGCATCAATAAATTTCTGGCGGAGTTCGTCGTTGGAGAAGCGCTTGATCTTCCAGCGCATGGAGGTATCGGAATGCTGGCTCTCGCTGTCATGGGGGCCAAACATCATCACGCTGGGCCACCACCAGCGGTTCAGCGCATCCTGCGCCATGGCCTTCTGCTCAGCACTGCCGCGACTGAGCGACAGCATCAACTCATAGCCCTGGCGCTGGTGGAAACTCTCTTCCTTGCAAATGCGGATCATGGCGCGGGCATAGGGGCCATAGGAGCAGCGGCAGAGCGGGATCTGATTCATGATCGCCGCGCCATCCACCAGCCAGCCGATGGCGCCGATATCAGCCCAGGTCAGCGTCGGATAATTGAAGATCGAGGAATACTTGGCCCGGCCGGAGAGCAATTGCTGCTCCAGTTCCTCGCGCGCCACGCCCAGGGTTTCGGCCGCGGCATAGAGATAAAGCCCATGGCCGCCCTCATCCTGCACCTTGGCGAGCAAGGCCGCCTTGCGCCTGAGGCTGGGCGCACGGGTGATCCAGTTGCCTTCCGGCAGCATGCCAACGATCTCGGAATGGGCATGCTGCGAAATCTGCCGGATCAGCGTGCGGCGATAGGCTTCCGGCATCCAGTCATTAGGCTCGATCTTCTCTTCCGCATCCACGCGGCCTGGAAGCGCGCCGCCAGAGCAGGGTCTTCCACCTTGGCTGTGGTGCTGTCGCGTTGATCGAGTGCCTGGGCATACATGGCGCCCTCCAGAATTATCCGACCGATTGGTCGAATAATTATCACGAGGCTCCGGTTCTGACAAGGCCGCGTGTTAGTCTTGGGCTTACGCCGCCAACAGGACCGATTCCCATGCTGCTTGTTCCCACCTACACCGCCGCCAGCGCCATTGAGGGCGTGGGCCTGTTCGCCGCCGCGCCGATTGCCGCCGGCACGCTGATCTGGCGCTTCGAACCAAGCTTTGATCGCGTAATCCCAGACGAAGTGTTCGCTACCCTGCCCGAACCGGCGCGCAGCTTCGTTGATCGCTATGGCTATATCACGCCGCAGATTCCTGGCGGCTGGGTGGTAAGCCTGGACAACACGCGCTTCATCAATCACGCGACTGATCCGAACACAGATAACACCACGCCCCTGACCTATGCCCGCCGCGCCATCGCCCAGGGCGAGGAAATCACCTGCGATTACGGCGAATTCTGCATCGAATTCAGCCTTGATTAAGGGCATCCCGCCTGAATCGCGGGCAAAGCCGATTTTACGGCGTCTTTATCTTGTATATACATGAATATTAGACTTGCCCGATTTCTTCCGGCTGCATTAGCATAATCCCAGGTTCCGGGCCGGAGCGGCCGGGGGCGGCAAGCCATTCAGCAGGGGGATCACCATGAAATCGAAGATGTTGGCCGTCACGGCGGCAGTACTGGCACTCACCGCCGGCAGTCAGGCGATGGCGCAGGGCATGCCCAAGATCGTGCTCGGCATGAGCGGCTGGACCGGCTTCGCGCCGCTCTCGTTGGCCGCCGAGACCGGCCTGTTCAAGAAGCATGGCGTGGATGTGGAGATCAAGTTCATCCCGCAGAAGGAACGCCACCTGACGGTTGCCGCCGGTGCTACCCAGGCGGTTGCCACCACGGTGGACACCTTCATCTCCTATTCCGCCGCCGGCATCCCGCTCACCCAGGTGCTGCTGCTCGACAAATCCAGAGGTGGCGACGGCCTTGCGGTACGCAACAACATCACCAAGATCACCGACCTGAAGGGCAAGACCATCGCCGTGGATGGCGCCGGCACCACGCCCTATTTCACGTTGATCGCCTTCATGAAGCGCAACGGCATGACCGCCAAGGATGTGAACCTCGCCACCCTTGGCCCGCAGCCGGCGGCCCAGGCCTTCATCGCCGGCCAGTATGACGCGGCGCTGACCTATGAGCCGTATCTCTCCTCGGTGCGCGAGGCGCCGAATGCCGGCAAGATCCTGCTCACCACGCTGGATTACCCGGTGGTGGTGGACATGGTTGCCTTCCAGCCGGACTACATCAAGAAGAACCCCAAGGTCGTGCAGGGCGTGGTCAATGGCTTCTTCGATGCGCTGGCTATGATCAAGGCCGAGCCGGCCAAGTCGAATGAAATCATGGGCGGCAAGGTGAAGCAGACCGGCGAGCAATTCGCCAAGTCGGCGTCCAACATCGCCTGGCAGGACAAAGCGGCCAATCAGGCTTACTTCAAGGGCGAGTTGCAGGCCTTCATGAAGGAAGCCGCCGACATTCAGCTCGAGGCGGGCGTGATCCGCGCCATCCCCGATCTGAAGCCGATGGTTGACGACAGCTTCATCAAGTAAGCGGAGCTGATCTAAGTGTTTGAACCGCTCAAGCCGGTTGCCCCGGGGCGTCGTATCGCCCTGGGGATTTCCTTCTTCGTGGTGTTCTTCCTGCTTTGGGGCGGGGTGACCTTCGGCGGCATCGTGCCGCCGCTTTTCCTGGCCAACCCCCTGAAAACCGCGCAAGCCGGCCTGGAGCTATTCACCAAATACAACTTCCTGTTCGATATCGGCGTCACCGTCTGGCGCGTGGTGGGCGGCTTCATCATTGCCTCCCTGATCGCCGTGCCGCTGGGCATCGCCATGGGCGCCTTCAAGAGCGTCGAGGCTTTCTTCGAGCCCTTCGTTTCCTTCGCGCGTTATCTGCCGGCTTCCGCCTTCATCCCGCTGCTGATCCTCTGGGCCGGCGTGGGCGAGGCGCAGAAGCTGTCCGTGATCTTTATCGGCTGCGTGTTCCAGATCGTGCTGATGATCGCCGTCACCGTGGGTGGCTCGCGCGTTGATCTGGTGGAAGCGGCCTACACCTTGGGTGCCAAGCGCAGCGGCATCGTGCGCCGCGTGCTGCTGCCCGGCGCCGCGCCACAGATCGCTGAAACCCTGCGCCTGGTGCTGGGCTGGGCCTGGACCTATGTGATCGTTGCCGAGTTGATCGGCGCCTCCAGCGGCATCGGCCATATGATCATGGACAGCCAGCGCCTGCTCGATACCGGGCAGATGATCTTCGGCATCGTCATCATCGGCCTGATCGGGCTGGTTTCCGACTTCCTCTTCAAGCTGGCGAACCAGCGATTGTTCCCCTGGTATTTCCTGAAATGAGCAAATTACGCATTGAGTCCGTGAGCCGTGTCTTCCCCGGCATGCGCGGCGGCGAGCCGACCCGCGCGCTGGAGCCGACATCTTTAAGCGTGGAAGACAACGACTTCATCACCATCCTCGGCCCCTCGGGCTGCGGCAAGTCCACCCTGCTGCGTATTGTGGCCGGGCTGGACCAGCCCACCACCGGCGAAGTGCTGCTGGATGGCCAGCGCGTCACCCAGCCGGGCCCGGATCGCGGCATGGTGTTCCAGTCCTACACGCTGTTTCCCTGGCTCAGTGTGCGGGAAAATATCTGCTTCGGCCTGCGCGAGAAGCAGGTGCCAGAAGCCGAACAGGCGAAGATCGCCGCGCATTTCATCGACAAGGTGGGCCTGCGCGGCTTCGAGAACCATTTTCCCAAGCAGCTTTCCGGCGGCATGCAGCAGCGCACGGCGCTCGCCCGCGCGCTCGCCAATGATCCGAAGATCCTGCTGCTGGATGAGCCCTTCGGCGCGTTGGACAACCAGACCCGCGCCCTGATGCAGGAATTGCTGCTCGGCATCTGGGAAGCCGACAAGAAGACCGTGCTGTTTGTCACCCATGATATCGACGAGGCCATCTTCATGGCCAACCGCGTGCTGGTGATGACCGCCCGCCCCGGCAGGGTGAAAAGCGACATCACCATCGACCTGCCGCATCCGCGCCATTACACGGTGAAGACCACGCCGGAATTCGCCGCCTACAAGGCGCGGCTGACGGAAGAAATCCGCGTTGAATCGATCCGCGCTGCCGAAGCCGAGCATTGATGCAAATACGGCCATTCCAGGAGGCTGACCGCGCCGCCGTCATCGCCCTATGGCAGGGTTGTGGCCTCACCCGGCCCTGGAATGATCCCGGCCAGGATATCGACTTCTGCCTCGGCTCCAAGGAGGCCACCCTGCTGGTGGCGGAAGAGAACGCCCTGATCATCGGCAGCGCCATGCTGGGCCATGATGGCCATCGCGGCTGGGTCTATTATCTCGCCGCGGCACCCGCGCATCAACGCGGCGGATTGGGCCGCGCCCTGATGGCGGCGGCGGAAGACTGGGCAGCCAAGCGTGGCGTGCCCAAACTGATGCTGATGGTGCGGCCGGAGAATGATCGCGTGCGCGCCTTCTACGAGGCCCTGGGCTATATCGAGGAGCCGCGCATCATCTTCACGCGGCGCCTCGACGGAAAATAACGCTCACCTACTGCCCGCCGATATAATCCAGTTTGCCCAGCTTCACGCCCTTGTGGCGCAGGATTGCGTAGGCCGTGGTGACGTGGAAATAGAAATTCGGCAACGCGAATCCAAGCAGATAACTCTGGCCGGTGAAAGCGATCACCCGCTCCGGCCCCATCTTCACCTCGAACTTGCGCTCTTCGGCCTTCTCGAAAGCCGCCTTGTCCAGACCTTTCAGGAAATCGACGGTCTTCTTGATGCGCTCATGCAGTTCGGGGAAAGTCGTCTCGGTGTCGGGGAAACTCGGCGGCGCCACGCCGGCAATGCGCGCACCACCCGCCTTGGCGGCATCGCTGGCGGCTTGAATCTGGAAAGTGAAAGGGTGCATGTCTGGCGCCAGGCGTGCCTCGGCCAAGCTTTGCAACGTCGCGCCGGAAGCCACAGCATGCTCCTCGGCCTTGGTCAGAAAGAAGGAGAGGCGGTCCAGCCCGCGCAGGAAAACCGGCACCGAGGCCTGATAGATCGAAAATGACATGCTGCTCTCTCCCTGTTTAATTGGGAGCCAGATAGGTCGGCTGGTCGTCAGGTCAAGACGAGACAGAAAAATGCCGGCAACGGGTTCACGCCCCGATGCCGGCATAGCATCAACCCTTATAGGCCACCACGTCCTGGCGCTGCTCGCCCAGACCGGCGATGCCGAGATGCACCTTGTCGCCGGCCTTCAGGTACAGCGGCGGCTTCTGGCCCATGCCCACGCCCGGCGGCGTGCCGGTGGAGATCACGTCGCCCGGCTGCAGGCTCATGAACTGGCTGAGATAGCTGATCAGATAGCGCACGCCATAGACCATGGTCTTGGTGGAGCCATTCTGGAAGCGATGGCCATTCACATCGCAGAACATGGCAAGGTTCTGCGGATCGGCGACTTCATCCGCCGTCACCAGCCAGGGGCCGATGGGGCCGAATGTGTCGCAGCTCTTGCCCTTGGTCCATTGCCCATGGCGCTCAATCTGGAAGGCGCGCTCCGACACATCGTTGATGGTGCAATAGCCGGCCACATGGCTCATCGCATCCTTCTCATCGACATAGCGCGCCACCTTGCCGATCACCACACCGAGTTCTACTTCCCAGTCGGTCTTCAGTGAATTCTTCGGGATGATCAGATTGTCATTCGGACCCATGATGGCCGAAGTCGCCTTCATGAAGATGATCGGCTCCGGCGGCACGGTGGCGCCGGTCTCGGCGGCATGGTCGGAATAATTCAGGCCGATGCAGATGAACTTGCCCACGTCGGCAACACAGGCGCCATAGCGCGGATTGCCGCTCACCTTGGGCAGCGCATTCACATCCAGGCCGCGCAGTTTGTTCAGTGCCTCGGGCTGCAGGGTGGCGCCATTGATATCGCCCACCACGCCGCTCAGATCGCGAATCCCGCCATCAGCATCCAGAATGCCCGGCTTCTCCTGGCCCAGCGGGCCGTAACGCAACAGTTTCATCACTCAGTCTCCGTTGTTGAAAGTCTTAAAGGGTCCAGCCGCCATCGATCATATGCACGGCGCCGGTGGTGAAGGCCGATTCATCCGAGCCGAGATAGACCACCAGGGCAGCCACTTCCTCCGCCGTGCCAAGCCGACCCAAAGGCTGACGCGCCACAAAAGCCTCGCGCGCCTTGTCGGTGCCGCCCATGGTCTTGCCCAGTTCGGCGATACGGTCATCCAGCGAGGGAGACTGGATGGTGCCGGGACAGATGGCATTGCAGCGGATGCCCTGGCGGATGAAGTCCAGCGCGATGGCCTTGGTGAGGCCAACCACAGCCGCCTTACTGGTGCCATAGACGAAGCGGTTGGCCGCTGCCTTCACCGAAGACGCGCCCGACGAGATATTGATGATCGAAGCTCCCTTGCCACTCGCCAGCATGGCCGGCAGCAGCGCCTTGGTCAGGCGATACATCGACCGCACATTGAGATTCATGGCAAAATCCCATTGCTCCTCGGTGCAATCCAGAATCGTGCCGTGATGCACGAAGCCGGCGTAATTGAACAGAATGTCCACCGCGCCCACTTGCTTGGCAAAAGCCTCGATTGCTTTGGGATCCAGCACATCCAGCTTCTCGGTATGGATGCCGGGCAGGTTGCGCAATTCCGCCAGCTTGTCTGGATTCACATCGGTGGCGATCACCTGCGCGCCTTCGCGCACAAAGGCCAGGGCCGTGGCCCGACCGATGCCCGCTGCTGCGGCAGTGATCACCGCCTTCTTGCCTTGCAACCGCATGATACGCGTCTCCTTCTTTTTGCTTTTCTAGCTCTGTGCTGATCAGGCCGCTGCCGGCAGGCAGGCCGGGCCAAGGGGATCGAAGCTCTTATAGGTGAGAATGAACTCGCGGTGGCCGAGTTGCTCCGACACGGTCTCGGCGCCATCAGCTACTTTACAGATCAGGTCGAAAATCTCGCGGCCAACGGTATCCAGGTCGGCGCGGCCTTCCAGAATGCGCCCGGCATCCACATCCATATCGTCTGCCATGCGGGCATAGGTTTCTGGGTTGGCACAGACCTTGATCACCGGCGCGATAGCCGAGCCGACCACCGAGCCGCGCCCGGTGGAGAACAGGATGCAATGGGCGCCGCAGGCGATCAGTTCGGCAATCTCGGCATTGTCGTTGATATTGGGGAAACCGAACCGCACCGGCCCATCGGGCACGACATCTAACAGATAGAGCCCGCCTTCCGGCGGCAGATCCCCCGGCTTCAGGATACCGCGGATCGGCGATTGCCCGCTCTTGGCATAGGCGCCGAGCGACTTCTCCTCGATGGTACTCAGGCCGCCATCGGCATTGCCCGGCGCGAAACTGGGATAGCCGAGCGTAGCGTAATAGGCCGCCGCCTTGGCAACACAGGCCTCAATCTCGATGCCCAGTGCCGGCGTCACGGCGCGGGCCGCCATCACGCCCTCCATACCGATCAGTTCGCCGGTTTCCTCAAAGATCGCGGCAGCCTTTTCGGCCACCAGCAAATCGAAGGCGCGGCCCATGGCCGGATTGGCCGTGAGGCCCGAGGTGGCATCAGAACCACCGCAGATGGTGCCCACCACCAATTCATCAACACGCATCGGCACCGGCTGCTGCTGGGCCAAAGTCTGCAATGAATCACGGATCCAGGCGCTGCCGGCCTGGATCGTCTTGCGTGTGCCGCCAGATTTCTGGATGGCGATCAGCTCTACTGGCCTGCCAGAGGCCCGCACCGCCTCAAGCAAGGCCGGCTTGTTGAAACCCTCGCAACCCAGCGATACCAGCAGCACGGCGCCCACATTGGGATGGGTGCAGAGCCGCTGCAGCATCTTTAGGGCATAGGCATTGGGATAGCAGCCGGGAAAGCCGATCACCTGCACATCGGCGGCAGAGAAACTTTGTGCAATTTCGCGCGCCACATGATGGGCGCATTCCACCAGATAGACCACCGCCGCGATATTGCGGATGCCTTTGCGGCCATCCTGGCGCAACCAGCCCCTCATGGCGTTGCCACCGTGTTGGGCAGATAGTCGCTTTTGATATTATGCACATGCACCGGCTCGCCGGGCGCTATGGCTTGGCTGGCGCTGCCGATGGGCGCGCCGTATTTCACAATCTTCTCGCCCGGCTTTATCGCCTTCACCGCCAACTTGTGGCCGAAGCCGAGCGCTGAGCCCAAAACGATTTCCCGCCCGGCCAAGCGCAGCTTTTCGCCGGCGGCAATCGGCTGGCGCGCCACCGCGACGCTGTCGCCCGGCGCCAGCATCAACAGCCGCGAATCCAGTGAGTCAGAACTTGCCATGGCGCTTATAGGCTTCCTGCGGGTCCATGCCGGCGAGAATCTGGCGCCGCACCTCGCCTTCCGTGCTCATCACATCTTCGGTGCGCTTGACGGCTTCTTCCGCCACGGCGGCCGGAATGATCACCACGCCATCGCGGTCAGCGATCACATAATCGCCGGTGCAGACCGTCACCTCGCCGATGGTGATGGGCTGGCCGAAAGCCGTGGGCACCCAGCGCGCCACGATATCGGACGGCGTGTAGCCCGAGCAGAAGACCGGGAAATTCAACGCCTCCACCATATCGGCATCCCGGCACAGACCATCTACGATATAGCCACGCACGCCCTTCATCTGCAGGGCATTGGCGGAAAGCTCGCCCATCAGGGCCACGGCATGGGTATGCGGCTGGCAGATCACCACCTTGCCGCCCGGCGCCTTGGAGAGCAGCCCGGTCCATTCCAGCAGGGTCTCATGGGCCGAGCGGGTGCGGTCGATCTGGCCTGCAGCGGTCCATATCTCACCGCAGATACGCTGACCGGCAGCCAGCGGGCGAATGGCACTGGGTAAAACACAATTGTCATGCCCCATGGCGCGCAGCACGTCATGCACCGCCGAGGCATAGCAAAGTTCCAACCGTTCGGTCAGCGTCCCGGGCACGTTGTCTCCCATCTGATATATCAGTTGCGCGACTTTAACCGCTGGCGCCGGGCCACGCAAGCCGGGCCACGCAGGGGATGCACGCTGCGGCGCCTTGGGCTAGGCTTGGGTCCGCAACAATAATCAGCCGGAGACAACCGATGACCGCCGAAATCGCCGCCTACTGGCCCCAGCTGCTCAAGATGCTCACCTCGGCCGGTGGTGCGTTGCTGGTTTTTATCGGTTTCTGGATCGCCGGCGGCATCGCCAAGGCGGTGATTGATCGGGCTGCCGCCCGCGACAAGGTGCGCCGCGACGTTTTGGAATTGCTGGCCAATGCAGCGCGCTGGGGCATTGTCGGCTTCGGTGCCGTCACTGCTTTGGGTACGTTGGGCGCCGATGTCACCGGCCTGATCGCCGGCCTTGGCCTCACCGGCTTCGCGCTCGGCTTCGCGCTTAAGGATATCGTCTCCAGCCTGATGGCCGGCCTGCTGATCCTGCTCAATCGTCCTTTCGTGAGCGGCGACCGCGTGATCGTCACCGGCATCGAAGGCCGCGTGGCCAAGATCGACCTGCGCTATACCGAAGTGGTGGATGATGCCGGCAAGCGCCACCTGATCCCCAATGCCAATGTGCTGGGCAACGTGGTAACCGTGTTGCCGGTGCAAGCCTAGAAGGAGGAGACAGCCATGATTAAGAAGGTAGCTCTTGTACTGGCGGTGATCGTGCTGATCGTCGCTGGCGGTGTCTATTACCTGTTCTCCAACCTCGACAGCCTGATCAAAGTGGCAATCGAGACCTATGGCACCGAAGCCACCCAGGCGCGCGTCAGTGTTGGCAAGGTGACCATCGGCCTGAAAGACGGCAGCGGCGCCATCGTCGATCTGAAGGTGGCCAACCCGAAGGGCTTCAACACGCCGGAGGCGCTGTCTCTGGGCGAAATCTCGCTGAAGCTGGATATCGCGACGCTGCAGCAGAATCCCATCGTGATCAAGGAAATCATCATCACCAAGCCCAAGGTGACCTACGAGTACGCGCAGAGTGGCGGCAATCTGGAAACCATCCAGAAGAACACCCAGGCCTATGCGCAGAAGATGGGTGCCGGTGGCTCCAAGCCAACTGGCGCTGCCACCCCGGCCAAGGATGGCAAACCCGAGACCAAGGTGATCATCGAGCAGCTTTATGTGCGCGATGGCCAGATTGGCATGAGCCATGCCGCACTGAAGGGCAAGGAGCTGAGTGCCGGCCTGCCCACTATCCACCTGACCAATATCGGCAAGGCAGAGGGCGGCGCCACGCCGGCGCAAGTGGCGGATAAAGTGCTGGGCACCATCAGCCAGCAGGCCGCGCGGGTCGCCAGCGGCGAATTGCAGAAGCAACTCGGCGATCAACTCAAAGGCGCCATTGGCGGCGCCACAGGTGCGGCTGGCGGCGCGGCCGGTGGTGCGGCCGACAAGCTGAAAGGCCTGTTGAGCAAGTAGCGGCTGGGCGGGGATGGGCATAGACTGGGCGAAAGCTTACTCGCTCGCCCTGCCCCTCTTCGCTCTCCCGCCGCAATCATGACCTTCACGCGTTTTCTGCTCGGCGCCCTGCCGGGTACTGCCGCCTTGCTGATCGGTATCGGTTTGGCGCGCTTCGGCTATACGCCGCTGATCCCGGCATTGATCGGCCAAGGCTGGCTCTCCGCGCCGGAAGCCGTGTATCTCGGCGCCACCAATCTGGCCGGCTATCTCGCTGGCAGCCTGCTCGCCTATCGCCTCGCCACGCATGTCTTGCCGGGCCAATTGGTGCGTGGCGCCATGCTCGCAGCCACACTCAGCTTCATCGCCTGCGCCTTCCCGCTTGGTTTCTGGTGGTTCGTACCCTGGCGCTTCGCCGCGGGCTTTGCCGGCGCCATACTGATGATCGTGGCTTTGCCGCTGATCCTCTCACGCATGCCGCTGGATCGCCGCGCCCGCAGCGCTGGCGTGGTCTTCACCGGCGTGGGCATCGGCGTTGCCGCCTCAGGCACCCTGGTGCCTGCCCTGGCAAGCCAGAGTGTTGGCGTCGTCTGGCTTGGCATGGCTTTGGTGGCGGGCACGCTCACCGCACTCACCTGGTCTGGCTGGGGCATCACGCCGCCGGCAATCATGGGCAGCACTGAGGAGAAAACCGGCCCTTTGCTGAGCAAACCTGTGCTGCTATTGCTGCTCGCCTATGGCCTCTATTCCTTTGGCTTCGTGCCGCATACCGTGTTCTGGGTCGATTACATCGCGCGCGGCTTGGGACGCGGCCTGGCTGAGGGCGGCTTCTACTGGGTCTGCTTCGGCCTTGGCGCGCTCTGCGGCCCAATGCTGGCTGGCCTGGTGGCGGAAAAGCTTGGCTTCCATTACGCGCTGGTGGTCACCTTCATCCTGAAATCCTGCGCCGTGCTCCTACCTCTGTTCAGCACCACGCTGCCGGCATTGATCATATCATCCATGATCGTCGGCGCGCTGGCGCCCGGTATCTCGGCCATTCTATCGGGCCGCATCGCCGAACTCGTCGGGCTCTCACGCCATCGCCAGGTCTGGGGCTGGATGACCGTAGCGGTGGGCGTGGCCCAGGCGGGTGGCGCCTACGGGCTTTCCTATCTTTTCACCCGTAACGGCTCCTATGAGCTGCCATTCCTGCTCGGTGGCCTGGCGCTGGCCGGTGGCGTGGTGCTGGTGATGTTCAGCCGTGAACGGGCAAAGGCATAGCCATGGAAGCGCGGCTGAAAGCAGGATTACTGGTGCAGGCGATCATGCGGCTTTATGACCGCGACATGATCCCGGCCTATCTGCGCCGCCGTGGCGATGCGGATGCCGGCGCCGTGACGGTAAAGATTTCGCTCAACCGTGACAGAGCCGTGCTGCTGATCCAGACCCGCGATGGCGAAGGCCGCGCCGCCTGGATGAAGACCGGCCCAGCCGATGATGCGGCCATCGAGGCCATGCTGGCCAAGGCGGTGAGCCGCGATCCTGACCTCTGGATAATCGAGGCCGAGGATGCCAAGGGTCGCTTCCCGCTGGATGCGCCGATCATCGGCTGATAAACTCATCTTCGCTCAATAGTAGGAGGCGCGCGTGGTCGCACCGTTCATTCTTATCGGCTTAGGGGCTCTGTTCCTGGCGAACAACTTCGACATGCTGTCACTGGATTTCCTCAAGCAATGGTGGCCGATGATTCTGATCCTGCTCGGCGTCGGCATGCTGGTGCAGCGTACCCGCTAGATGGGCTGCGCCGCCGCCGCGCGCCGCTGCCGCACCATCAGCACAATCAGTGCCGCCAATATGCAGGCCACCCCGGCCGAAAAAAAAGCTGGCGTATAGCTCTGCATCTGGGTGCGGATGAAGCCGGCGCCATAAGCTGCCACCGCCGCGCCTAATTGATGCGCGGCGAATATCCAGCCAAACACCATGCCCACACGCTGCGGACCGAAGGTGGCTGCCGTGAGTTTCACTGTGGGCGGCACTGTGGCGATCCAATCCAGGCCGTAGAACATGGCAAAGAGTGACAAGCCATAGAGCGTGAAATCGGAATAGGGCAGCCACATCAGCGACAGGCCACGCAGGCCGTAATACCAGAAGAGCAGCTTGCGATTATCATAGCGATCCGATAGCCAGCCCGAGAGAATGGTGCCGATGTAATCGAAGGCGCCCATCATCGCCAGCACCGAGGCTGCGGGCACCGCGGCCAGACCATAATCACTGCACAACGAAATGAAATGCGTCTGCACCAGGCCATTGGTGGAGAGGCCGCAGATGAAAAAGGTGGCGGCCAGAATCCAGAAAACCGGATTCTGCGCCGCGTCCCACAAGGCAATGAACGGCGTGGCGATGGTCATCGCCGGGCCGGCAGCCGGTGCCGCGGCCGGGCCGGTTTCGCCAAACGGTGCCTGACCCACATCGCTTGGCCGGTTACGCATCAGCAACAAGGCCAGCAGCAGCACGGCGGAACAGGCGATCACCACTGGCACCACGGCCGAGCGCCAGCCCCATTCCTGAATCATCCAGGCAGCGAATGGCAGGAAGGCCAATTGCCCAGTGGCCGAAGACGCCGTGAGCAGGCCGATCACCAGACCGCGCCGCGCGCTGAACCAGCGATTGGCCACCACCGCGCCAAGCACCAAAGCGGTCATCCCGGTACCCAGGCCCAGCACCAGGCCCCAGAGCACAAAGAGATGCCACAGCGCATTGACTTGTGTGGCCAGCGCCATGCCGCCGCCGACAAGGGTGAGGCTGATGCAGATCACCGCGCGCAGGCCGAAGCGCTCCATCAGCAAGGCCGCAAACGGCCCCATCAAGCCGAACAACGCGAAGCGCAAGGCCAGACTGGAAGACACTTCTTCCGTGGTCCAGCCGAATTCCTGGCCCAGGGCCAGCAGCATGGCACCAGGCAGGCCGAGCGCCGCTGACATCACCAGCATGGTGAGGAAGGTGACTCCAGCGACTATCCAGCCGTAATGGATACCGTGCCGCTGCAACCAGGGCGCCAGGGTTTGTGCGGACACGGTGATTTCCTCAAGCTACTGGATGCGGCGGCAGGTCCAGTTTGTCCAGAATGCCGCCGGTGACGCGGGACTGGCTGGCGGCGAATTGTTCATGCGGCACGCCAAGCGGCACGGCGCTGGCGGCGTCCAGAATTGCCATCTGCGCCGGCGTCAACGCCAGGGTTAGACCGCCAAGCGTGGCATCCAGTTGTGCCCGGGTGCGCGGCCCCAGGATCGGGATCAAACTGGTGCTGGCATGCTGGGCTTTGTGGCGCAGCCAGGCAATCGCGACGTGGGTGGGCGTGGCCCCCGCTTCCGCCGCCACGGCCAGCACGGCGTCAAGCAAGGCGGTTTCGCGCGCCGATTTCTCGGTATGTACCAGCATGCCCAGCTTGCTCAGGCGCGTCGCGTCATTGCCCTGGCGGTATTTGCCGGTAAGGAAGCCGCCGCCAAGCGGCGACCATAACGTGGCGCCAAGACCAAGCGCTTCCGCCATCGGCAGAAGCTCACGATCTGGCGTGCGCTCAGCCAGGCTGTATTCCACCTGGATGCCGGCGATAGGCAAGGTGTTGCGTAATTCCGCCTGCGTTGCCGCGCGCGAAATCCGCCAGGCCGGGAAGTTGGATAGGCCGGCATAGAGGATCTTGCCAGCGCGGGCGAGGTCATCAAAGCCGCGCAGGATTTCCTCCATCGGCGTCATGCCGTCTGAAAGATGGGTCCAGAGCAGATCGATGCGGTCAGTCTTTAGCCGCTTGAGACTATCCTCTACCGCGCGGGCCATGGTCTTCCGGCTGTTGCCGGTGCGCGCCAGATCGCCGGCCGGGTTAGGACCCAGGGTGTATTTTGTCGCCAGCACGAAATAGTCGCGATCAGTGGCGATAAACTCAGCCAGCAGGCTTTCCGATTGCCCCACTTGATAGGTATCGGCCGTGTCGATGAAGTTGCCGCCGGCCTGCACATAGCCTTCAAAAACCGATTTGGCCTCATCACGCTCCGCGCCATGGCCCCAGCCAGTGCCGAAATTGCCCGTACCCAGGGCCAGTTCGGAAACCCGCAAGCCGGTATGGCGGCCAAAAAGCTTGTAGCGCATCGTAGAACTCCCGTCTCGGATGGTGGTGTCTTTTAGATTATGATCGTCATGTATTGACATATATTATGATCATAATTTATAAGTCAAGCAGAATTCGACAGGAGCAGTGATCATGCGCGTGAGCAGGGAACAGGCAGCGGAAAATCGGCAGCGGGTGGTAGAAACAGCCGCCCGGCTGTTCCGCGAGCGCGGCTATGACGGCATCGGCGTTGCCGACCTGATGCGCGAGGCCGGACTCACCCATGGCGGTTTCTATGGCCAGTTCGAATCCAAAGAGCAATTGATGGCCGAGGCTTCAGCCAGTGTATTGCAAAAATCACTGCAAAGCTGGCGCGAACGGATTGCTCGCCACCCGGAAGATCCGCTCGGTGCCGTGGTGCGGGCTTATCTCAGGCCATAGCATCGTGACCAACCAGGGGCCGGATGCGTCTTTGCCGCTCTCGGTTCGGAACTGGCGCGACAGCCAAAAAGCCTGCGACGCCCGCTTACCGAAACACTCTGCGGCTTCTTCGACCTGCTTGGCACAATGCTCGGCGGGCGCAATGCTGCCGCACGGCGCAGGCAAGGCATGCATGCCTACAGCGCCATGGTCGGCGCCCTTGTGCTGTCCCGCGTCACCGAGGATGAGACACTCTCCAAGGAAATCCTTGAGTCGGTTGCCGATATGATCGCCGGACGCAGTTAGCCGCCGTAAGAACCCCTGAGGGAAACGGGCAATGACCGAGACCGTAGCGATACTGGGTGGCAACGGTGTTTATGCCCGACACCTGATCCCGCGCCTCGCCGCAGCTGGGCATAATGTGCGCGCCGTGCTGCGGCGCCCCGAGGCGGCAGGCGCGGCGCGCGGCTGCGGTGCCGAAATCCGTGTGGCCGATATCTTCGATACGGCATCGATGAGCACCGCCTTCAGCGGCGCCACGATGGTGATCAATCTTGCTACCAGCCTACCCGGCCCAAGCGGGCGTGGTGATTTTGCTGCCAATGACCGGCTGCGTGTTGAAGGCGCACCGAATGTTGCCGCGGCCTGCCGCGCCGCCGGGGTCAGCCGCCTGCTGCAACAGAGCATCAGCTTCGTGAACGCCAGCGGCAGCACCACCTGGAGCAGCGAAGACGATATATATCAACCGCCGGCCGATAGCATTGCCGGGCGTGCCATCCTGGCCGCACTGGCCATGGAAGACACGATCAAGGCCTCGGGTCTAGATTGGGCCATTCTGCGCGGCGGCCTGTTCTATGGACCCGGAACTGGCTTCGACGAGCGCTGGTTCGCCGGTGCCGCCAGCGGCAAACTGCGCGTGCCGGGCGATGGCAACGACTATGTGTCGCTGATCCATATCGCCGACATGGCGGCCGCCACGGCAGCAGCCGTGGCACGCTGGCCATCGCGCCAAACACTGATCGTCTGCGATGATGAACCGGCATCTTGGCGCGATGTCTTCGGCTTCATCGCCTCAAGCCTAGGCCAGCCGGCACCGGAGGCCGGCGCCACTGCCGGGTTCCCCTCCTTCCGCCTCAGCAATGGCCGCGCGAAAACCGCCCTCGGATGGCAGCCCTTCTATGCCAGCTATCGCGAAGGCCTGGCCCGCTAGCGCTTCAGCGCGGCAGCATAGGCATCCGGCCTGAAGCCAACCAGCAAGTTGCCACCGCCGAGATCAAGCACCGGGCGTTTGATCATGCTGGGCTGCGTCAGCATCAGCGCGGTGGCCTTCTTCTCGGTCAGCCCTTCCCGCTCGCTCTCGGGCAGTTTGCGAAAAGTCGTGCCGGCGCGGTTCAGCACCACTTCCCAGCCCATGGCCTTGCACCATTTCTCGAGACTGGCCTTATCGATACCGGCTGCCTTGTAGTCATGAAAGGTATATTGCACCCCATGATCATCCAGCCAGGCGAAGGCCTTCTTCATGGTGTCGCAATTCTTGATGCCGTGGATGGTGATGGGCATGGGATTAATCTTATTCTTTACTGCCGATATCCTTGGGGCGCTGCTGCCATAGGGTGGAATGCATCTGATCATGCAGGCGATCATGGGTGTAGTAATAAAGCGCCAGCGACTTACGGATAACATCGGGCGGGCAATCGAGTGGTTCAGGGTGACCGTGAAACGATGTGTCGGTGGTATTGAAAACCACCATCCGATTGAATAATGGCGCAATCTTCTGGCCGCATTGGGACATATCGGCAGGCCACAATTCCAGATCGCCGCCCCAGCGCGTGTCCCAGTCCTCATTCAGGTACAGCAGCATGTTCATGCGGCGATAAAGCTTGATCTGTGGATGCAAATTGAAATCGGCATGTACCGCCAGCTTGCCACCCCGCAGAATCTGGTGAAATCCACCGCCAAAGAGATACGGATCCGGCACCAGGCCTTCAATACCGCTAAGCACGGTAAGGTAATCGAGAAACGGTTTGGCCGAGAGATAGTGGATCAGGCGCAGGCTTTTTGAGCCTAGCCGCCCCACATCGCGCCAAGCATATTTGTGCTCCTGAATGTCTTTTAAATCATTATTGATCAGGTCGCGTGACGTCAGCGGCGAAGGTATTTCGGCCAGCACCTCACGCAATGCGTTGGGCGCGAAGAATCCATCGATCACGATATGCGGGAATGGGCTATTGCCTTGATACAGCTTCGCCTGTTTGACCTGATTGGCCGCGAATCCCCTCCCCTCGCTGAAAATCGAGTGGAAGTCGCCTACCTGGGCGAGGGTAGATATCGGGCGTTTAAACAGCGAAAGCATGGCACGATAATACTACAGCGCCCCTGTACTGTCATCGGGCAGTTGAGATTTGTCATCACTACCAAGCTGAAATGAGGGATGCCATCAGCCCCATCTGCCGGGCATCATCCGCCGCCACCAGATTAGTACTGAAGCATGCCACCTCTCTGCCGCGGCCTTGGGTGCATTCTTTAAAAGCCTGATCACGGTGCTGGCGGCATCGTCTCGAATTTTGCCAAGCCTGGATCAAGATGATCCCAAGCATAACCGCGCTTGGCGTAGGTGACGACTTGTGGTTTGAAGCGGCTGGGGTCATCCAGGCTGGCGGCATGGATGGTGAATAGCTCAGGCATGGCGGCGAAGGTCAGGTAAACCGGCGAACCACAGACCGGGCAGAAGCCGCGCGTCTTCTTGTTGCCGCTATCGCCGGTCATGTCCCAATGCGTGGCCTTACCCTCAAGCTTCACCGCTGCGCGGCCGGCAAAGGTCAGGTAGGAGCCATGCCCGGTGCCGCTCTTGCGCTGGCAGTCGCGGCATTGGCAATGGTTGGAAAACACCGGCTCGGCGGCGATGTCGTAGCGAACCGCACCACAGGCGCAGCCGCCGGCATAAGACTTACTCATAGTTCGCTCCCCTATGACGCAATCGCTATATGCTTCAGCCCTGCCCTTGGGTGATGACACCAAGGGTGCGGACGCATTTCTTCCAGCCCTCGCCCATATTGGTATAGGCGCTGTTGTTTTTCGGCAGGACGAAGCCGGAATGCACCAGGCGCAGGCGCGTGCCAAGCTCAACGCGGGTGAGCGTGAAAGTGACGATTGTTTCAAGCCGCGAGCCATAGCCGACATTGCCCTCGTCGCCGCCTGTCCAGGCATAGACGAACCGTTCGTTGGGCTTCACCTCAAGCACCTGGCAGCGGATGATGCCATCCCAGGCGCCGGCCGGCGTGGTCTTGAAGGTGAAATGCGTGCCCTCCACTGGCTCGAAACCGGTAGGCTCCATCATCCAGCGGGCCATCAGGGCGCCATTGGTCAGCGCCAGCCAGAGCACCTCCGGCCGATGCGGAAACACCTCATCAACCACGATCGATTGCGTTTCGGGCGCCTGCATATCGGGCTGCAATGCGGCTTGGCTCATGGATCGATTTCCTTCAGCAGGCCGCGCAGGTCGGCGAAGCGCTCGCGCCAGAAGACGCCGTAATGGCTCATCCAATCGACCAGCGGCGCGAGGCCGTTGGGCTGAGCCCGGTAATAGACATGGCGGCCCTCGGGCCGCTCAACGACCAGGCCCGCCTGTTTCAAGGATTTGAGATGCTGGGAAATGGCGCCCTGGGTCACGCCGCTGCCGCGCGTCAGCTCGGCCACGGTAATCTCGCTGGCCTTCACCACGCGCTCGAACACGGCGCGTCGCGTCGGGTCGGCCAGGCTGCGCATCACGGCATCTATGGGGATGATCGGTGTCATGAGAACTAATTAGCTCAGACTAATTTATTAGTCAATACTAATTTAAAGACTAAAACCGCGATACCAGCCCCTATTCGGCGGATCAGTCCAGCGCGGCGATGACTTCGATCTCGATCAGGTAGTCCGGATGGGCCAGGGCGGTGACGCCCAGCAGCGTACTGGCCGGCAGGATGTCAGCATTGAGATATTTGCCACGCACGGCACGCACGGCCAGAACCTTGTCAGGCGACAGGTCGACCACATAGGTGACCATCTTGAACACATGGGAGAAATCCGCGCCCACCGCAGCAAGCGCCAGCGTGAGATTCAGGTAGACCTGTTCGGTCTGCGCCGCGAGATCGCCTTTGCCGACCAGATTGCCCGCCGCATCGACGGCCACCTGGCCCGCGACATGGACCTGCCGCGCGCTGGAGACGAGCGCGACATGGGTGTAGCCGGTCGGCTTGGGCAGCGTGGACGGATTGATGCGGTCGATCTTCATGGTCCCTGCCCTCTTCAGCTCTTGTAGATGATCTTCACCTTGTCGGCCGCCGCCTTGGCAGCCTTGCGCGCCGCATCGGTATCGCCGTCTTTCACCAGCGCCAGGGCCACGCCCATGCGGCGATAGGGCCGCGTGGTGGGTTTACCGAAAATGCGGACATCGATATCAACGCCCTTGGCCGGCGATTGCAGCGCATCATTCAGGCCTGAAATGCTGAAATCCGTCGCGTCGCGATCGGCCAGGATCACGGCGGAAGCACTGGCGCCATGCTGGGTGATGCTGGGGATCGGCAGGCCGAGAATGGCGCGGGCATGCAGGTCGAATTCGGTCAGGTTCTGCGAGATCAGCGTCACCATGCCGGTATCATGCGGGCGCGGCGAAAGCTCGGAGAAGATCACCGCATCATCCTTGATGAAGAATTCGACACCGAACAGGCCATAGCCGCCGAGATTATCCACCACCGCCTTGGCCTGGCGCTGCGCCTCCGCAATGGCCTTATCCGACATCGGCGTGGGCTGCCAGCTTTCCTGGTAATCGCCGCGCTCCTGCCGATGACCTATCGGCGGGCAGAAGACCACGCCGTCGCGCGTGCGGATGGTGAGCAGCGTGATCTCGTAGTCAAAAGCGATGAAGGCTTCGACGATCACGCAGACGCGGTCGCCGCGCATGCCGGCCACGGCATAGTCCCAGGCCTTGTCCACATCGCCCGGGGCCTTCACCGTGCTCTGGCCCTTGCCCGAAGACGACATCACCGGCTTGACCACGCAGGGGATGCCGACCTTGGCTACCGCCGCGCGCATCTCCTCCAGCGTTTCAGCATAGAGGTATTTCGAGGTTGGCAGGCCAAGCTCGGTGGCGGCCACCTCGCGGATGCGGTCGCGGTTCATGGTCATCAACGTGGCGCGCGCCGAAGGCACCACCTTCTGGCCCTTATCCTCGTATTCCTTCAGCAGCTCGGTGCGGATGGCTTCCACTTCCGGCACCACGAAATCCGGCTTGTGCTTGTCGATGGCCGCAGCCAGTGCCGCGCCATCGAGCATGGAGAAAACCTCGAAGCCATCGGCCACCTGCATGGCCGGCGCGCCGGCATAGCTGTCGCAGGCAATCACCTGGGCGCCGAGCCGCTTGGCGGAAATGACGAATTCGCGGCCCAGTTCACCTGAGCCGAGCAGCAGGATTTTAGCAGTGGGGGTCATCGTTGATTGATCCAAGCTGAATGATGCCGGATCATACAATGCCGGTCTGGCAGCCTGCCAGCTTCCCGCCGGCCGGGAATCGGCCATGCAAGAGGGGAACAGATAATGAAGGTCACGCAATGCCTCTGGTTCGAGAAGGACATGGATGCCGCGCTCCGCCTCTACGTCTCCCTGCTCCCGGGCTCGTCGCTCGGCCAGACCTACGCCCTCGGCGCCGATTCCCCCGGCGGGCCAACCGGCAGCGTGAAGATTGTGAATTTCACCCTCGGCGATCAGCGCTACATGGCCTTTGAATGCGCGCGGCCTGAACCATTCAACCATGCCATCTCGATCACGGTGGAATGTGAAACCCAGGCCGAGATCGACTACCTGTGGGAGCGCTTAAGCGAGGGCGGCCAGGTCGAGCAATGCGGCTGGCTACGCGACCGCTGGGGCCTTGCCTGGCAGATCGTGCCCAAGCGGCTGGCCGAGCTGATGACGGACCCCGACCGCGCCAAGGCCAGGCGCGTCACCGAAGCCATGCTGCAGATGGTGAAGCTCGACATCGCCGCGCTGGAAACGGCGGCGAAGGGTTAGGCGCCCTACCGCCCCCTGCCCGTCTCCTTCACTGCATCAAGGAAGGCGCGGAGCGCCGGCGGCACGGCGCGATGGCCGGGATAATAGACCGCCACGGTTTCTTCCGCTGGCATCCAGTCCGACAGCACCGCGCGCAGTTGCTTCGCCTTGAGCGCTGCGGTGGCGGCGGCATTCGCCACATAGGCAATGCCTAAGCCCTTCATGGCAGCTTCCACCATCAGTTCCTCGTCGTCGAGGATGACGGAGGCTGGCGCGTCGATCACCAGCGCCTGTGCGGCGCGCTCGAACTCCCAGCGATACAGCTTGCCGCCCGGCAGGCGATGGCCGATGCAGCGATGGCGCATCAGTTCGTCGGGCGTTTTCGGCGTGCCGGCGCGTTTCAGATAGTCCGGAGACGCGACGCAGATGAAACTGATCGTCCTGCCGAAGGGCACCGCGATCATGTCGCGCGGGATCGACTCTGTCAGCCGCAATCCGGCATCGAAGCCGCCCGACACGATATCGACCAGCCGGCCTTCCACCACCAGATCCACCGTCACCTCAGGAAAACGCTCCGCCATGCGCGGCAACACCTCGCGCACCAGCAACGCGGCGCCCAGGCGCGGCGCATTGATCCGCACCCTGCCGGCGACCTTACCACCACGAAAAGCCTGGACGCTGTCGAGCGCATCATCCAGCGAGGCCAGCGCGGTCTGCAGGCTGGCCAGCAGCCGGAACCCGGCCTCGGTCGGCGAGACGCTGCGCGTGGTGCGATTCAATAGCCGCACGCCCAGCCGCTCCTCCAGCCCGCGCATGGTGTGGCTCAGTGTGGACGGAGCGGCGCCCAGGTCATCAGCCGCGCGCCGGAAGCTGCGATGGGTGGCGACTGCCACGAAGGCGGCCAGATCGCTCAAGGAAGGCCGGGTTGCTGAGGATTGGGTCATTGCTGGTAATTTTGCATTACCCTATACGGATTTCAACGTCTAATCCCAGCAATCCGCCGCCGCTATATCAGGCCTGTACTCAAAACAGGAGCCTGCCATGACCAAACGCGACGCCATTTTCCCCGCCGACCGCCATGCGCTGTACGACGCGCATCAGTATTCGCCCGCCATCCGCTCGGGCGACCTGCTGTTCATCTCGGGCCAGGTTGGCAGCCGCGCCGACGGTTCGCCCGAGCCGGATTATGCCAAGCAGGTCAAGCTCGCCTTCGCCAACCTCGACGCCGTACTGGCAGCGGCCGGCGCCAGCTTCGACGACGTGATCGACGTGATCAGCTTCCACACCGATCCGGAGCGGCAGTTCGAAACCTTCATGGCCGTGCGCGCGCAGGAAATCGGCGCGGCGCCGTATCCGACCTGGACGGCGATTGGCGTGAACTGGCTCGCCGGCTTCGATGTCGAACTGAAGGTGGTGGCGCGGGTGCCGGCGTCAGCCGGCTGAGGCAGAGCCTCAGCCCGGATGCAGCCCCGGCGCTTCCTGGCCCGTCCGCGTCACATATTCGGTATAGCCACCGGTGAATTGATGCACGCCTTCGGGCGTCAGTTCCAGCACCCGGTTTGAGAGCGCGGCGAGGAAATGGCGGTCATGCGACACGAACAGCATGGTGCCCTCGAAGTTCGCCAGCGCCGCCACCAGCATTTCCTTGGTTGCCATGTCCAGATGGTTGGTCGGCTCATCCAGCACCAGGAAGTTCGGCGGATCGAACAGCATCTTGGCCATCACAAGCCGCGCCTTCTCGCCGCCGGACAGCACGCGGCAGGTCTTCTCCACATCGTCGCCAGAGAAGCCGAAGCAGCCGGCCAGGGTACGCAATGTGCCTTGGCCGGCCTGCGGGAAGGATTTGTCGAGTGATTCGAAAACCGTATCCTCGCCATCCAGCAGGTCCATGGAATGCTGGGCGAAATAGCCCATTTTCACACTGCTGCCAACGCTCACACTGCCCTGGTCCGGCGTGGTATCGCCGGCCACCAGCTTGAGCAAAGTGGATTTGCCCGCGCCATTGGCGCCCAGCACGCACCAGCGCTCCATGCGGCGCACCTGGAAATCGAGCCCGGCATAGATGGGCTGGCTGCCATAGCCCTTGTGCACATTCTTGAAGCTCGCCACATCCTCGCCCGAGCGTGGCGGGCTGCGGAATTCAAACTGGACCGCCTGGCGCCGGCGCGGCGGCTCCACGCGCTCGATCTTGTCGAGCTTCTTCACCCGGCTCTGCACCTGGGCGGCATGGGAGGCGCGCGCCTTGAAGCGCTCGATGAACTTGATCTCCTTGGCCAGCATCGCCTGCTGGCGCTCGAACTGTGCCTGACGCTGCTTCTCGGTCAGCGCGCGCTGCTGCTCATAGAAATCGTAATTGCCGGAATAGGTGGTGAGCGAGCCGCCATCGATCTCGATGATCTTGCCGACAATGCGGTTCATGAACTCGCGGTCATGCGAGGTCATCAGCAGCGCGCCGTCGTAATTCTTCAGGAAGGCTTCCAGCCAGATCAGGCTTTCGAGATCGAGATGGTTGCTCGGCTCGTCGAGCAGCATGCCATCGGGCCGCATCAAAAGAATACGAGCCAGCGCCACACGCATCTTCCAGCCACCCGAGAGAAGCCCGACATCGCCGTCCATGCGCTCCGGGCTGAAGCTTAAGCCCGACAGCACCTCGCGCGCCTTGGCCTCCAGCGCATAGCCATCCAGTTCCTGAAAGCGCGCCTGCACATCGCCATAACGCTCGATCAGGGCTTCCATGTCGTCAGCCTGATCCGGATCGACCATCGCGGCTTCGAGCTGGGCCATTTCACTGGCCAGCGCGCTCACCGGCCCGACGCCATCCATGACGGCGGCGACCGCAGACTGGCCAGACATCTCGCCGACATCCTGGTTGAAATAGCCGATGGTCATGCCGGTATCGATTGCCACCTGGCCATCATCGGGCTTTTCCTCGCCGACGATCATGCGGAACAGAGTCGACTTGCCGGCGCCGTTCGGCCCCACAAGCCCCGCCTTCTCGCCCTTCTGGATGCCCATAGACGCGTCGATGAACAGGATCTGATGGCCGTGCTGCTTACTGATGTTATCGAGACGAATCATTGATCTGCACTAACTGAAAAGTCCGAAGACTTGTCACTCCCACTCAATGGTGCCGGGCGGCTTGGAGGTGATGTCATAGGTCACGCGGTTGATGCCGCGCACCTCGTTGATGATGCGGGTGGCGACGCGGCCCAAGAATTCATGCGGGAACGGGAAGTAATCCGCCGTCATGCCATCGGTCGAGGTGACGGCGCGCAAGGCGCAGGCTTGATCATAGGTGCGGCCATCGCCCATCACGCCCACGGTGCGCACCGGCAGCAGCACGGCGAAAGCCTGCCAGATCGCATCATAGAGTCCTGAGCGGCGAATCTCGTCGAGATAGACCGCATCGACTTCGCGCAGCAGGTCGAGCTTCTCTTTTGTGATGTCACCCGGAATACGGATGGCGAGGCCCGGGCCGGGGAACGGATGCCGGCCAACCAGGCTTTCGGGCAAGCCAAGCTCGCGGCCCAGCATGCGCACTTCATCCTTGAACAGCTCGCGTAGCGGCTCCACCAGTTGCATGTTCATGCGGGCAGGCAGGCCGCCGACATTGTGGTGCGACTTGATGGTGACGCTGGGGCCACCGGAGAAGCTGATGCTTTCGATCACGTCCGGGTAGAGCGTACCCTGCGCGAGGAATTGCGCGCCGCCGATCTTCTTCGCCTCGGCCTCGAACACGTCGATAAAGAGCCCGCCGATGGTCTTGCGCTTGGTCTCGGGATCGCTGATGCGAGCCAGCTTGCCAAGGAACAACTCCGAGGCATCGTTATGGATCAGCGGGATGTTGTAATGATCGCGGAACAGGCGGACCACTTCTTCGGCCTCGCCCTTGCGCAGCAGGCCGTGATCGACAAACACGCAGGTGAGCTGATCGCCAATGGCCTCATGGATCAGCACGGCGGCCACGGAAGAATCAACGCCGCCGGAGAGGCCGCAGATCACTTTGCCCTTGCCGACCTGCTCGCGGATTTTGGCGATGGCTTCAGCACGGAAGCCCTTCATGGTCCATTCGCCCTTGCAGCCCGCCACCTTGCGCACAAAGTTATGCAGCAGCTTGGCGCCATCCAGGGTATGCATCACTTCCGGGTGGAACTGCACGGCGTAGATCTTGCGCACGTCATCGGCGATGGCGGCAAAGGGCGAGCCGTCGCTGGTGCCCACGGCGCGGAAGCCGGTTGGAATCTCGGTGATCTTGTCGCCGTGGCTCATCCAGACCTGGTGCTTCTGGCCCTTTTTCCACACGCCATCGAACAGGCCGCAATCATCCTTGATCTCAAGGAAGGCACGGCCGAATTCGCGGTGATGGCCGGTTTCCACCTGGCCGCCAAGCTGCATGCAGATGGTCTGCTCGCCATAGCAGATGCCAAAAATCGGCAGGCCGAGCTTGAAGGCGCCTTCGGGCGCGCGCGGCGAAAAGGCTTCCGTGGTGGAGGCCGGGCCACCAGAGAAAATAATACCCTTCAGCGTGCCGTGGTCGTTCACCAGGTCCAGGCACTTATCCGCCTTCTGGAACGGCACGATCTCGCAATAAACCCCGGCCTCGCGCACCCGGCGGGCGATCAACTGTGTTACCTGGGAACCGAAATCGATAATCAGAATACGCTCAGCCATAGGCGCCGCGTGCCTTTCTAGAATCGCAAACGGCGCCCCCTGGCTTGATACCAGGGCGCCCCGTCAGCTTGGTTTGGCCGCCTTGTGGGCAGCGATCTTGTTCTTCAGCTCGGTATACTCGGCGCAGCCAAAGCTGCAAAGGCTGTCGAGCCGCTTCAAATGCTCTTCCGCCTTGGCCAAGTTGTTCACCTTCAGATACGCCTCGCCGATATATTCATGGGCACCGCGATGGCGCGGATCCAGCGTCAGCGCCTGGTTATAGGCGGCGAAGGCGGCATCATAATCGCCCTTGTTGCGCTGGGCATAGCCGAGCCAGTTGAAAGCATCGGCATTGCTCTTGTCCTTGGCCACCACGGCCTGGAACAGTGGCACAGCAGCGGCCCAGTCCTTGCGGTCGATGGCCTTGCGCCCTTCGGTGAAACTCGGGTCAACCGGCTTGGCGGCCGGGGCCGGGTCGCTGCCAGCGGCGATGGCCGGCATGGCAAAGCCGAGACCCAGGGTCAAAACTGCGGCGAAGAATGTGCGTGCGAAGCGTTGCATGGCATAAGCCCTTTCAGCTGCATCCATTATATCCGCCCCCATGGCGCCGCCACCACCATTACCCGTGACGGTCGAGCACGGCGGCGAAAAAGCCGTCCGTACCGTGCCGCAGCGGCGTCAATGCCAAGCGGTCACCACCCAGGGGGCAGCTTGTGGATAAAGCCTCCTCCCAGGCTTGCGCCAGAGGCACCTCTCTCACATCGCCGTGAGCCCGGGTATCGCCCAGCGCCCAATGCACTTGTTCGTCGTTCTCCACCGGCAGGATCGAGCAGGTGGCATAGATCAGCCGGCCGCCGGGCTTGAGCAATTTCAGCCCCTGGGCCAGCAGGCCGCGCTGCGCCGCCTGCAGCTCATCCAAAGCCGCCGGGCCAAAGCGCCAGCGGGTTTCCGGGTTGCGCCGCCAGGTGCCGCTGCCCGAACAGGGTACATCCACGAATACCCGGTCGGCCTTGCCTTCCAGTTCTTCCAGCAAGGCCGGCAGGCGATCCGGCCCGGCCAATTCCACATTATGCGAGCGGGCGCGTTCCAGCCGTGGCTTCAGGCGGGCTAGGCGGCGCCCATCCTGATCGGCGGCGATCACCCGGCCACGGTTCTTCATCTGCGCCGCCAGCGCCAGGGTCTTGCCTCCCGCCCCGGCGCAAAGGTCCACCACGGTTTCGCCCGGCCTGGCACCCAGCAGCAGGGCAGCGATCTGGGCGGCTTCGTCCTGCGGTTCCACCAGGCCATCGGTGTAAAGCGGATGGCCATCCAGCCGCACCTGGCTGCGCAGGCGGATGCCAAACGGCGCATAGGGCGTGGGATCGGCGGCGATGCCCTCGGCGGCCAGCTGCTCCAGCACATCGGCGCGGCTGCTTTTCAGCGTGTTCACCCGCAAATCCAGCGGCGCGCGGCTATTCAGCGCTGCCAATTCGGCTTCGGCCTCTGCGCCGAAATGCGCCTCGCAGAGCGCGCAGATTTCCGGCGGCAGGTTCACCCGCGCCCAGAGCGGTGCTGCAGCATCATCGGGCAGATGGCCCAGCATCGCGGTTTCGGCATCACTCAAGGGCGCCGGGGTGTATTTGCCGCCATCAAACAGATTCTGCCATTGCTCAAGCGTTACTGCGGGATCGGCCAGCAGCAGGCCGCGCGGCGTCAGCTCGGCGCCAGCCCCGGCAATGCGCCAGCGCCGCATGCCCTGCTCGCGCAGCACGGTGTAGATATTTTCCGAAATGGCACGGCGGTCCTTCGAGCCAGCATAGCGGTTGTTGCGCTGCCATTCGAGCAACAGGCGGTCGGCCGCCTGGTTCGAACCCAGCACGGCGCCGAGGATTTCGATGGCAGCTGCGAGGCGGGCGCCCGGCGTCATCGCCGGTTACGAGTCCTGCCGGTAGTTCGGTGCCTCGCGGGTGATCGCCACGTCATGCACATGGCTCTCGCGCAAACCGGCCGAGGTGATGCGCAGGAACTGGCAGCGCGTGCGCATGGTTTCCATATCCGGATTGCCGGTATAGCCCATGGCGGCGCGCAGGCCGCCCACCAATTGATGCAGGATGGTGCCCACCGGCCCCTTATAGGGCACCCGGCCCTCGATGCCTTCGGGCACCAGTTTCAGCTTGTCACTCACTTCCTGCTGGAAATAGCGATCCGCCGAGCCGCGACCCATGGCACCAATCGAGCCCATGCCGCGATAGGATTTGTAGGAACGGCCCTGATAGAGGAACACCTCGCCGGGCGCCTCGTCGGTGCCGGCCAGCAGCGAACCGATCATGCAGGTGCTGGCGCCGGCGGCGATGGCCTTAGCCACATCACCGGAGAACTTGATGCCACCATCAGCGATCACCGGCACGCCGGCCTTCTGCGCCACTTCCACGGCATCCAGCACGGCAGTGAGCTGCGGCACGCCAACACCGGCCACGATACGCGTGGTGCAGATCGAACCCGGGCCGATGCCCACCTTCACGGCATCAACGCCGGCATCGATCAGCGCCTTGGCGCCTTCGGCCGTGGCCACATTGCCACCCACCACCTGGGTGCGGTTGGAGCGCTTCTTGATTTCAGCAATGGTGCGCAACACGCCGCCGGAATGGCCATGCGCGGTATCCACCACCAGCACATCCACGCCCGCCGCGATCAGGGCGGCAGCACGCTCCAGGCCATCCTCGCCCACCGAAGTGGCGGCGGCCACGCGCAGGCGGCCCTGCTCGTCCTTGGCGGCATTGGGGTATTTCTGCGCCTTCTCGATATCCTTCACGGTGATCAGGCCAACGCAGCGATAAAGATCGTCCACCACCAGCAGCTTCTCGATGCGCGCCTGATGCAGCAGCCGCTTGGCTTCTTCCATGCGCACGCCTTCACGCACGGTGACCAGGCGATCCTTGGTCATCAGCTCATGCACCGGCTGGCCCATATCGGTGGCAAAGCGCACATCGCGGTTGGTCAGAATACCGACCAGCTTGCCGCCGTTATCCTCGGTCACCGGAATGCCGTGGATGCCATGGCGCTCCATCAGACCCAGGGCATCGGCCAGCGTGGCACCCGGCGCGATGGTGAGCGGGTTCACCACCATGCCGCTCTCGAATTTCTTCACCGCCGACACTTCGCGGGCCTGTTCCTCGATGGTGAGATTCTTGTGCACCACGCCGATGCCGCCGGATTGCGCCATGGCAATCGCCATCTTGGCCTCGGTCACGGTGTCCATGGCCGAGGAGATCAGCGGGATATTCAGCTCGATGCTGCGGGTCAGCCGCGTGCGGGTATCCACCTGCCCCGGCAGCACTTCGGAGGCGGCCGGCGCCAGCAGTACGTCGTCGAATGTATAAGCCTCGCGGAACCGCATACTCATCTCCTTCACTTCATCTGGGCCGCAGCAGCCTCGGCGGCGAAATCGCCACCGGGCGCGGCACCATCTCTATCGCGCATCATGGTCGGGTAATATTTCAGCATGGCTTCGCGCCACTCCACATAGGGCAGGTCGGCGAATTGGCCATGATCGGCCACATATTCCATGTGGCGGCGCTCATCGGCATCAAAGGGATGGAAGATCGAATCGGTCTCGCCATCGAAATCCAGCGGCAGCACGCGGAATTTCTCGCAGAGCTCAATATTGAAAGCCGGCGTGGCCTTCACCCAGCGGCCCTCAATGAACAGCTCGGTGTAGCCATGATAGAAAAACACATCGGTGCCCATCAGCTCGCGCAGGCGCGGCGTGGCCAGATGGTTCTTCACATCAGCCAGACCGATGCGCGAGGGGATATTAGCGGCGCGCGCCACGGCGGCGAGCAGAATGGCCTTGGACACGCAGAAACCCTTGCCGCGCTCGATCACGCGGCTGGCGCTCATGCCCTTCGGGCTCAGTTCGATGGAATATGGATCGTAGAGGAAACGGTCGCGCACCGCGTAGTAGATGGCGATGGCGCGCTGCTTGGCATCCTGGATATGGCCGAATTCCTGGGCCAGGGCGCGCACGGGGGCGCTGTCGCTATCGATATAGGGGGTGGCGGCAAGGTAGGCCTGCTCCACCGCATTGCCGGACATTTCCGACGCGGCCATAGGGAGACTCCGTGTGTTCCTTGCCGCGGAGGATATAAGCCGCTTTTACGCTAACGTAAAGCGCCTACGCGTCGGGATTCGCATTTCCCCGGTAACCCACGGCAACCACATAGCTTTCCGCGCTATCCTGGCGGCTGGCTGGGGGTTTCACATGGCGCACAATGCGGTAATCCCGCTTCAGGCCGCTGAGCAGCTGATTCTCTGTGCCGCCGCGCAGCACCTTGGCGACAAAGCAGCCGCCCGGCGCCAGCACGCGCCGCGCCAGGTCGGCGGCTGCCTCGCAGAGCAGCATGATGCGGATATGATCAGTCTGGCGATGCCCGGTGGCCGGCGACGCCATGTCAGACAGCACCAGATCAACCTGGCCGCCAAGCAGTTCCATCACCTTGGTATCGGCGCCCTCTTCCAGGAAATCGAGCTGGATCACATGGGCGCCGGGCAGTTCCTGCATCGGGCTGATATCCACGGCCAGCACCGGCGGGCCTTCCTTCTTGCCATTCTTCACCCGCTCCACCGCCACCTGGGTCCAGCCGCCCGGGCAGGCACCGAGATCGACCACGCGGGCGCCGGGTTTGAGGAAATGGAACTTGTCGTCCAGCTCCACCAGCTTATAGGCGGCGCGGCTGCGATAGCCGGCGGTTTTCGCCGCCTGCACATAGGGATCATTGAGCTGGCGTTCCAGCCAGCGCTGCTGCGACACGGTGCGGCCGCGCTTTTTCTTCAGGCTCACATGGGTGCGGCTTTCGCCGGGGCGGTTGGTCATGGTGCCCTGCTCAGGCGCATCAGTTCCAGCAACACGCCCTCGCGCACGCCGCGATCGGCCACGCGCAGGCGCGGCGCCGGCCAGAAGCGGTGCAAGGCTTCCAGAATGGCACAGCCGGCAACAACCAGATCGGCGCGTTCCTCGCCGATGCAGCCATGCTTGGCACGATCAGGAATGCTCATGCCCGCGAGCTTCTGCGATTGCTCGATCACGGCAGGGAATTCTAGCCAGCAGCCATCCACCAGGCGGCGCTCATAGCGCGGCAGACCTAGCAATACCCCGGCCAATGTGGTGACGGTGCCCGACGTGCCCAGCACCAGCACCTTGCCGGCGCGCATGGCGGGGCCAAGGCGATGCCGCGCTTCAAACGGCGCCAGCACGGCGGCCACTTCATCGATCATGCCGTTATAGGAACCGGATTCCTGATCGCCGGCGCCCCAGCGTTCGGTGAGATTCACCACGCCAAAGGGCAGCGAAATCCAGTCGATCACCTCGGTGCGCCGGCGCGGGCCTACTTTGGCCCACATCACTTCCGTGGAACCGCCGCCGATATCGAACACCACGGCCTGGGAATGGCTTGGTTCCAGCAGCGGCGCGCAACCGGCCAGCGCCAGGCGGGCTTCCTCGGCGGTGGAGATGATGTCGAAGCTGATGCCGGTGACGGCCTTCACTTCATGCATGAACTCAATGCCGTTGACGGCCCGCCGGCAAGCTTCGGTGGCCACCGCGCGGGCGATGGTCACGCCGCGCCGCGCCATCTTCTCGGAACAGATTTTCAATGCCGCCAGCGTGCGTACCATGGCGGCATCGGAAAGCCGGCCGGTGGCGGCCAGGCCCTCGCCCAGGCGCACGATGCGTGAGAAGGCCTCCACAACGCGGAAATTTTCGCGGTTGGGCCGCGCGATCAGCAAGCGGCAATTATTGGTGCCGAGATCCAGCGCGGCATAGACCGGGGTTGAGCGCTGCGGCTGCTGGCCGGGCTGCGAAACACGCGGGTCCGTCGGCGACGCACCGTTATTATCAATAGAATTGTCCACAGCATGATTGTAGCGCGACCGGCCGGCCAGGATAAGGGGCGGGCCACCCGCATAAGGGGCTTACACCAGGCTACATTCGTCTATGGCTTGGGCTTCTGGCCCGCCGCCGCAGCCGGAGCGCCCCCCGGGGGAACCGCAAAAATCTGCCCCGGATAGATCATGTCCGGGTCTTGAATTTGAGTACGGTTGGCCTGGTAGATTTCGGTGTATTTGGTGCCTTCGCCATAAACCCGGCGGGCGATGCGCCACAGGCTGTTGCCCGGCTGCACCACCACGCTGCCATCCGACAGCCTGATCTCTTCCGGATTGGCGCGCTGGAACGGCAATTCCAGCCGCGAGGCAACCCGGCCACCGGCCTGCTCCACCTGATCCACGCGCATGGAATAGATGCCCGGCTCCACTTTCTCGCTGGGGCGCAAAACCCATCGGCCATTGGCATCGGCGGTGGCGACGCCAATCGGCGCGTTGTTGAGATAGACCTGCACTGTGGCGCCGGGCTGCGCGCGGCCCGACAGGATCAGGTTGCCCTGCTCATCATATTCGATGGCATCGAGCGACAGACCCTTGCGCGCCGGATCAAGTGCCGCGCCAGTGGGGCCCTGCAGCAGGCGGCTGGCGCCGCGCAGCGGCGTGAGCACGGCGATGGCCTGCTCGCCGCTGGCATTGGGATCGCATTCCGGCACCACGGCCACCACTGAGGCTTCGGCCTTCAGCGGTTCCTGATTGGGCAATTGCGATTCCAGCGTGAATTCCTGGTTGCCCTTTTCCAAGGGCAGATCCGGCACCAGCACCCATTCGCCACGGCCATCGGCGGTAACGCGGCCCAGTTCACGCGCGCCGGCCTTCACCACCACCACGGCGCCGGCCATGGCGCGGCCAGCGAAAACGGCGGCGCAATTGCGGCTGATCCGCACCACATCGAAACTGGGGGGGACGCGGGCGGCACCGGGGGCTGGCGGCGGCGTGGGCGCCGGCACAGGCAGCGGCGGCGCGGAACCCACCACCTGCTGCGGCGTGACACCGCGCTTGTTCGGGTCATCGGCGAAGAAAATCACCGCAAGAATGCCGATAATCGCGAGCCCGAGTAGCGTAAAAAAGAACCGACTGCCCCGCACAGCGCGCGCCTCGCACGAAAGTTTGATCAATCAGCGGCTTATGGTTACGCCGCCGCTGCTGGCTGCGGAGATTAAGACCTCGCCAAGACGCCCGCAACTGCCTAAGCTGTATGCAACTCGCAATTCTACCCGCACCATTATTCGAGCCCCAAGCATGACCGAGCCCCCCTCAGCACCCCGCCAAATCCTGGTCTGGGACTTGCCCACCCGCGTATTCCACTGGGCGCTGGCGATAGTGGTGACCCTGCTGATTCTCACCGGCCTCGACGGCAAGCTGGATTGGCACATGAAGCTGGGCCAAGTGGCCCTGGCGCTGGGGCTGTTCCGGCTGATCTGGGGCTTCATCGGCAACCGCCAGGCCCGCTTCATCGATTTCATCGCCGGACCGCGCGCCATCATCGCCTATCTGCGCGGCCTGTTCGGCAAGGACGGCCCGCGCTATCTCGGCCATAACCCGGTGGGCGGCTATGCCGTGCTGGCGATGCTGGGCTTGGTGCTGATGCAGGCCACCACCGGGCTGTTCACTACCGACGACATCGCCACCGACGGGCCACTCTATGGCAAGGTTTCAAGCGCGGTCTCGGGCCGCCTCACCAGCCTGCATCATTGGGGCTTCAATGCCCTGGTGGTGGTTATCCTGGCGCATCTCGCCGCCAATCTCTTCTACCTGCTGGTGAAGAACGACAATCTGGTGACGCCGATGGTGACCGGCGCCAAGGATGTGGACCCGAGCGTGGCTGAGCCTGAACCGAAAGGCGCCGGGCCATTGGTGGCGCTGATCCTGTTCGCCGCCTGTCTCACCCTGGTCTTTGGCGGCGTCGCCTGGCTGGCGAAATAGCCCCCATGACAAGAAAAGGGCGCGGCCTTTGCAAGCCGCGCCCCTCTACGCACCCGCCCCGGTGAGGGCCGGAAGCAAAGCCTCAATCGTTGCGATACGGCTTGTGGCAGGCGCCGCAGGTGCCGCCCAGCGCGCCGAAGCCCGCCTTCACACCATCCAGGTTGCCGGCCTGGGCCGCCGAGGCGAGCGCCGTGGCAGCATCGCCAGCGGCTTTCATCTTGGCGGTGAAATCAGCCATGTTGGCCCAGATTTCCGGCTTGGCCATGGTGAGGCCCTCGCCCTTGCCCGGCGGCTTGTCGGAACCCGGCACGAAATGCGCAACCTGCTTGCCCGCCTGGGCGGCGATCGCCTGGGCCGGAGCTACGGCATTGGCTGCCGGGCCATTGTCATCCACCACCTTCTTGATCGCGCCCATCGAGACGCGGAAGATCTGGAAGCCGTCCTTACGCGCCTTGATCGCATCAGCCTGGGCGAAAGCGGCCCCGCCGAACGCGATAAGAGCCACGCCTAACGCCGCGCCAAGCGCGGCCTTACGCCAAATAGCCATGAGTTTTCCCTCTCTGTTCCCCGGCTGCTGGTCCGAGTCTTGGGTACTATAGCAAACAAGGGCTTGCACCCGTGCAGGCAGATTTCACACTCACGAAAAGTTTAGCATGGAATAAATCCCCCGGCTCTGTTGCCGCCCCGGCTGGCACGAGGGGCCGAAATCGGTTAGGCAACGGGCTATATTCCGCCCTCATTTCGGTGCCTGTCCCATGTCGTCGATCCGTTCCGTCTGCGTCTATTGCGGCTCCAGCCTCGGCGAGAGCCAGGTCTACCAGGCCCAGGCCGAGATTCTCGGCCAGCTTTTGGGCAAGAACGGCATCCGCCTGGTCTATGGCGGCGGCCGCATCGGCCTGATGGGCGTGGTGGCGGACGCGGCTTTGGCTGCCGGCGGCGAAGTGGTGGGCATCATCCCGCACCACCTGCATGACTGGGAGGTGGGCCATACCGGCCTCACCGAGTTGCATGTGGTGGATAGCATGCATATCCGCAAACAGATGATGGTGGAGATGAGCGACGCCTTCATCGCGCTGCCCGGCGGCATGGGTACGCTGGACGAGCTGTTCGAGGTCATCACCTGGAAGCAGCTCAAGCTGCATGACAAGCCGATCCTGGTGCTGAACACGGAAGATTACTGGCATCCGCTGCTGGCGCTGATCGACCGCGTGATGGAACGCGGCTTCGCCCGGCGCGGGGCGCGCGGCTTCTTCCAGGTGGTGGATGATGCCGAGGCCGCCCTGGCCGCCCTGCGCACAGCGCCCGAGCCCAAGCGGCCTGACCGCCCGGACAAGATCTGAGGCCGCCGCTTTCTGAGCTTTTCTCAACCCGGGTGAACCAAAACTCACATTGCCGGGGCCTTTTCCGCCCTGACCGGAAAGTGTTAGTTTCCCGCCACAACTTTTTATTCCCTTTCCACAGGCTCTTAACGAGGATCGCATGGCGAAAATCAAGGTGAAGAACCCGGTCGTCGAGCTCGACGGCGACGAGATGACCCGCATCATCTGGAAGTTTATCAAGGAGAAGCTGATCCTCCCCTACCTGGATGTGGACCTGCTCTACTACGATCTCGGCGTTGAATACCGCGACCAGACCAACGACCAGGTGACCATCGATTCCGCCCATGCGATCCTGAAGCATGGCGTGGGCGTGAAATGCGCCACCATCACGCCCGACGAACAGCGCGTGGAAGAATTCAAGCTGAAGGAAATGTGGAAGTCGCCCAACGGCACCATCCGCAACATCCTGGGCGGCACCATCTTCCGCGAACCGATCATCTGCAAGAACGTGCCGCGCCTGGTGCCGCATTGGAATGATCCCATCGTTGTCGGCCGCCATGCCTTTGGCGACCAGTATCGCGCCACCGATTTCCGCTTCCCCGGCAAGGGCGTGCTCACCGTCAAGTTCACCGGCGAAGACGGCAAGGTGATCGAGAAGGAAGTGTTCAAGGCCCCGGGCAGCGGCGTTGCCATGGCCATGTACAACCTGGATGACTCGATCCGCGATTTCGCCCGCGCCTCGATGAACTACTCGCTGGTGCGCGGCTGGCCGCTCTACCTCTCCACCAAGAACACCATCCTCAAGGCCTATGACGGCCGCTTCAAGGATCTGTTCGAGGAAGTCTACGAGAAGGAATTCGCAGATACCTTCAAGAAGGCCAGCATCACCTACGAACACCGCCTGATCGACGACATGGTGGCCTGCGCCATCAAGTGGAGCGGCAAGTTCGTCTGGGCCTGCAAGAACTACGACGGCGACGTGCAGTCGGATGTGGTGGCGCAAGGCTTCGGCTCGCTCGGCCTGATGACCTCCGTGCTGATGACCCCGGATGGCAAGACCGTGGAAGCGGAAGCGGCGCATGGCACCGTGACCCGCCATTACCGCGAACACCAGGCGGGCCGCGAGACCTCGACCAACCCGATCGCCTCGATCTTTGCCTGGACGCGCGGCCTGATGCATCGCGCCAAGCTGGACAACAACCCGGACCTGGACAAGTTCGCCCATACGCTGGAGCAGGTTTGCGTCGCCACCGTGGAAGCCGGCTTCATGACCAAGGATCTGGCGATCCTGATCTCCAAGGACCAGCCCTGGCTCACCACCCAGAAGTTCCTCGACAAGATCGACGAGAACCTCAAGAAGGCGCTCGCCTGATCTGACTGGTTAAAGTCTGGCCTGCCCCACAGGCCAGTAACGAAGCGCCCCGGCCCGACAAGGTCCGGGGCGTTTTCTTTTGCCGGCGGCTTCATGGCGCGCAACTAAGCACGCAAACGTACCCGGTTTTCTATTCGTTGGTAAATCGCGATGTCAGCTTCATGACGAACTTCCACTGCGACGGCAAAACGCTGCTCTGAAGCAACCTTCTCCGCCCACCCTCCCTCATTCCGCACGACAAGGTAATAGCTATCCCCATATCTGGAGACATCTCGTTGAGCACGGAAGCTAGCGCATTGAAGCGTGCTATACTTTCGAGTGTTCATCCCAGGTGTCATTGGGCACTTCGCAGTACTGGCAAATTTTTCAGCATCGCCATCTGCTTTATCCCATTTCTTACAAGCATCGAAAACCGCCTGTGCTGTCAAACCCCTAATCAATAAGAAGCTCATATCTGTTCCAGCATAGTCGAGGCGAGTATGCCTGACCAAGGGATCGAACGCTAAAGCCACCTTGATTTCGCGCGATCCTTTTGCTGTCTGGAACGGCTCTGGAATTGGGACTTCATAAACTGCAAAATGATCAGTTTCTAGGCTATCTTCGGCAAAGAGGACAACGCGATTGTCGTCTGAGCCAAGCGCCCGATTCAGATCCGCAACGCCATATCCACACGCGCGCAGGACTGCGTCTTCTGCCACACCCTCTAGACGTAATGCGGCAGCACTTGGGACATCTGCCGACAGCGCAAGAAATGCCCGAGTAAGATTTGCCGAAATGTCAGGGAAACTCTGCCTAATAACGGCCGCCTTATATGCAACGAGCGGCGATGAAAAAGACGTTCCTGAATAGCTCGAAAAATAGCGAGTCAGATACTCGTCATTTGTGCTGAGCATGCCCGCGGCTGATCGTCGCCGGCCAGTAGCAAGCCGCTGCATAGGGCCATCGAGAACCGCAGTGCCACCATAGTCTATCAAATCTGGCTTAATAGTTTTACCGACCCCCGGACCAACTCGCGTAAATGGGGCCGGCTCATCTACCCTGGTGATAGGGCGAACCCCAACTAGATCACCATCAGCTTCTGAAATTCCATTTGAGTGCGCAATTGCACCAACGGTTAAGACGTTTACAGCACTTGCAGGCTCCAGAAGTCTGTTTTCTGGATTGAATAGATAGGCTGGGTAATTTGCGACGATATCATCCTTATGAGTGTCATAGAGAAAGCCACCGTCAACATTTCCCGCTGAAACAACAATCACCAAATCCAGTTCACGGGCCAATCCATCCAAGACAGCAGCCCAAGCACTAGGCTTGTCAGAGACTATTCGCGTGGCATCACAAAGCGACATATTGATAACCTTGCATCCGTACTCGTCATGCAAACGGCGAATGGCTGCATCAATCTGTCGGTGAGGTAACTCTACGCCGTGAAACAGGCCGCGCCGATCCACTACCTTGGCACTTGCCAGCCGGAACGACATATCGAAATTTCCAGCTCCGACGCGATCTCGCAAATCTCCAAATACTGCAATCCCAGCTACTGGCGTACCGTGGCCGCGCTCGTCATTGTCTCCCATTTCAGCAGGTTCGCCAAAGACGCCGGCAATACCCTGTTGCAAGAGCGGGTGTTCTGCGGTTAAGCCACTATCAATTATTCCAATTACTGGCGCGCCAGAATCAGGAGCGACACCGGGCACAACAGCATTCCCAATGTATGTAGTGTCCTCCAATTCAGGGAGGTCGGGGACAGGACACCGATCAACGATGGCAATTTCCGGAAGCTCAAGGAGAGTTCGCAGCGAATTACCATCACATCGCACACGCACCAGAGTTGCGGAAATTCCTCTATATTCATTGACAAACTCGCCGCCCAAATCCTCAACCTGACGAGCAACCCGAGCTGTGAATATCGGAGCATCATCGGCCGCAGGCTGCCATAACTCAACATCATATGTATCTACGGCTACATTCGCGAAATCGGCGGCGTCATTAAAACCTTCAGCTTTAAGGACAGGGCCAATCCGATCGCTTGGATCCACTTCATCTACTGTCTCAATCTGACTTATTATCTGTGCATATGACGGTCGGACTTGGCCAACAGGCGGGATTTGCTGATATGCAGCTACACGACGCCGAAACTCCTGCAACTCATTGTCCGACGCAAAAAGTATAAGAGTCTTGTCGGCGTCACTTGCTAGGACGCTTAAACCCAAATCTTCCCAAATATCTTCCGGTATATGGCCTGAGAGCCAGACTCGGAGAATTAAGGCTGGATCTATGTCCGCGATCTTCGGCTTGCGTTTACGTGCCGAGACAACAGTTTCAATTTCCCGCTGGATCGCCTGCCCATGCGAGGGAGCATCCCGCGGCGTCACCCTTCCAAAACCATGCTTACGTCGCTCTAGCGCGCCTTCTAGTCGGCGCAGAGGCAGATGTTCATATCGCGGCATGAGTTAGCAGAACGCCCCCAGCGTTTTACTATTCGGTAATATCTCCGGCAACGTGGGCCCTAATGGCCTGCCTGCGCCGCTCATCCCGAACAGCTCGATTAAATTCATTCTCTAGAACAGACTTAGAGCGCTTCAAAATCGAACGCTTAATCGCATTTAGACAAACACGCTCAATATCCGCATAACTTAGCCCCCGAAGCTTTGGGAGATTGTCTGCCAAATTGAACGTAATGGGGAAGTTTCTAGTTTTTAGTTTTATGAGTGCTTCGGTCTGTCGATCATTAGGAGGTGAAAAAAGAATCACCTCATCAAATCGCCGCCAAACAGCAGGGTCTAAGGCTTCATCAAGATTGGTCGCAGCTATAAGAAAACCACGACCATTGTAGCGATCAATCATCATCAACAAGCTATTTACAACACGCCGCAACTCATTGTGCTCGGAATCATCCTTACGATTTCGCGCCAATGCGTCAAACTCATCTAAGAATAAAACACACGGACGACGGTTAACTTCATCAAACAGCTTACGCAAATTCGACGCCGTCTCACCTAAGAATGATGAAATTATCGCATCGAGTTTCGCTACATATAATGGCAGTCCCAACTCGTGTGCGAAAATTTCAGCCGTGATTGTCTTGCCGCACCCTGGGGGGCCGCAGAACAAAAGCTTTGACCTGATAGGCAGCGAATGACGACGTAATGTATCAGCGTGCCTATATTCTTCAATCAGACCAGTAAAAGTCTGAAGATTTTGAGGGCTGATAACCAACTCGTCTCGCTGTCGGCGAGGTTCAATTTCGTCAATAAGGTTGGAGACTCGATCATGCGCCAGGCGTAGCGGGGTCAGAGACTTTGACGCTGCTTGTCCGGAGGTCGCTTTGGGACGTGAGGCCTTCATTTGATGATTCGGAATCCCGTTAGGTGAGGTATCACGACCAGCCTTATTGGAAGCCGTCACGTCTAGGTCGTTAGTTAGATTGAGCGAGTGCTGGGTATTCATAGGTTCCCACTCTTTCTAAATATAACTATAAGTGGTCAATTATTAACCCTCAATTAGATTAGCATTCCACCCACAACATATTGGCCTCCGTTGACTTGAAGTAGCGAAATCTGCGATTCGCCCCATGGAATTTTGCGCTTGATGCCTTCCACTCCGGGGAAAAAGACGAAGCGCCCCGGCCCGACAAGGTCCGGGGCGTTTTCTTTTGGCGGCGGCTTAATGGCGCGCTGAAAAACCTTCGCTGCTGTTCGTTACTGCTTCATTTCGGTTCGCTGCTGCTCGTTTCAGCTTCACTGGTGTTCGCTAGAGCTTCGTTGGTGTTCGTTGGTGTTCGTTTCAGCTTCATTCATGTTCGCTGGCGCTTCATTGGTGTTCGCCAGCGCTTCGGCGCTGCTAACCGGGCCTATTGGCGCCTAACTCGCCCTAATGGCCCCGCCCGCATAGCCGGCAGGGCCCGAAACAGCAGGGTATCACGGCCAGAGCCCATAGTGAACATAAAAAGAACATTCTGTCGGGTATTTCCCGCCAAAGCCCCGCCGCCCATTCATTCCGGCTTGGCATTCATTCCTGACCGTCATTCATTCCGCGTTGGCCTCGCGCCAACATGGTAGGCTGGCTTACCTCACTCGATTCGGAAGGATACGCTTATGGCTAAGGGACAAATGCGCTCCAACAAGGAAGTGCGCAAACCGAAAAAGGCTGCTGCTGCCAAGCCCACGGCGGCTGCCCCCACCTTCACCCAGGGTGGCAAGGGCGGGAATAAGAAGTAGGCCGCAGCCGCCCCCTCCAAAGCCGTCATGCCACGCTTTAGGCGTGGCATCCACGCGTTCCTTTGTTATCAAAAAAACTCGTGGATGCTCGGGCCACTGTAAGCGCGCGCCGCTATGCGGCGTGGGCGCACAGGCCCGAAGGGCCCGGCGAGCATGACGGCTGAGAGAGCAGAGCTTTTACAGGCTACCGGCACGAAAAAGCCCGGCAGGATCGCTCCTGCCGGGCTCTTATTTTTCGGCTGACGCCGAAGCTGCTTAGAGCAGCTTCAGGTTCGCGGCCGAGGACTTGCCACGCTCGGTGACGATGTCATAGCTGAGCTTCTGACCATCGTTCAGGCCCGAGAGGCCGGCGCGCTCGACGGCCGAGATGTGAACGAACACATCGTTGCCGCCGGATTCCGGCTGAATGAAGCCGAAGCCCTTGGTGCTGTTGAACCACTTAACCGTGCCCTTGTTCGACATGGTGTCTCCTTGATGCTTTAGATATGGGCGCCAAGCGTCTTCGCCTGTCGCGTCAAACGTCGTGTAGAGTAGGGATAGCCCGGCGCTCGATCGAGCGTAGAGAGCAGGCCGAACCGAAACGGAATGACAACGCCATATGTGGGTAAGCCGCCCGAAATTGCAAGCCTGCCGAACAGCCTCTGGCGATAATTCTGGTAAAGCTTCTTCTGGCTAAATTAATATTGAGAATGATTTGCAATATTAGCTGAGGCAGGTAAGATGGCGCTCCCACCCACCGAGGGAGTCGCCATGCCGATGCAGTTCATCGAACCCAGTTACCCGGAAAACACCGACGTAGCCGAGTTGCGGACTGCGGAATTATTCGGCATGGCGGCTCTACGGCTGTGGGCCGCGCCCTACCGCGAACCTGGCTTCGAGCATGCTGATTGGCGCGAGGGCTTTGCCGCCGCCGGCCTGGGCTGCGGCGCCTTGAGCGGCTTCGACACCCTGATGCTGATCGTGAGCACCGCCGCCCTGCGGCCGCTGGATGTGCGCTGCCTGCGCTGCACCAAGCTGGGCCAGGATGAGGGCCTGTTCCTGCAATTGCTCGCTACCCTGCAGCAGCACCGCGCTGACCTGGCCGCCGCCGTGCTGGGGCAATGGCTGCCGCCGGCCGCCGCCCGCGCCGCGCTGGAACCAGCCCAGGGCCTGGCCGATGCCCTGGCTGCGGGCGGCCTGATGCTGCCGCGCCGCCGCGCCAGTGATCCCACCGATGCCGTGCTGCGGGGCTTAAGGCCCAAGCCGCAGCTGGTCTGGGTGCATTGAGGGCCGGGCGTCCCATCGTCATGCCCGCGAAAGCGGGCATCCCACTTGGTGGCCATGAATAATGGGATCCCCGCTTTCGCGGGGATGACAAAACACAGGAAACCTGATGTGATAAATCAGATAGAAATACCGTATATAACTAAATTTATTCATATACTTAAATATATTATATAATCTAATTTATCACATTAGATCGCTGCCCTTCGAGCAAGGCGCGGGCTTCGTGAATGCCCTCGCCGATGAGGTCGAAAAAGGCCCGCACCCGGGCGGTGCGGCGCAGGTCACCATGGGTGACGATCCACAATTCCCGGCCCAGAGCCGGCAGCGGCGAAGGCGTCAGGCGCACCAGATCCGGCTCGGGGTCGCCCAGGTAACAAGGCAGCACGGCCACACCCATGCCGGCGCGGGCGGCAACGAACTGGTTCAGCAGGCTGCTGGAACGATAGACGAAGGCGCTTTCCGGCGCCCGGGCATTCAGCCAATCGGCGGCATTCACCCCGCTGGCTTCGCGCTCCCAGCCGATCAGCGGCAGTTGGCCCAGCTCGGCCGGATCGTCGGCCAGCTTGGGCAGGCTGGCGGCCAGCTCCTTGCCGGCATAGAGCGTCCAGCCGATGGTGCCGAGCTTGCGGCCATAGAGGTCGCCCTCGCGCGGCCGCAGGGCGCGCAGCGCGATATCGGCCTCGCGCCGGCTGAGGCTGAGCACCCGGTTATCCACCACCAGCTCCACCTGGATGCCGGGATGGATGCAGCGGAAGCGGCCGATCAGCGGCGTGAGGATGCGGAAACCCAAAGTCTCCGATGCCGTCACCCGCAGCCGGCCGGTCAGCTGCTGGTCGCGGCCCAGGATGTCGCGGTCGAGCGCCGCCGCCTCGGTCTCGATCCGCTCAGCACTTGCCGCCATGCGCTCGCCGGCAGCCGTGGGGGCATAGGCGCCGGCCGGCAAACGCTCAAACAGCCGCACGCCCATATCGGCCTCGAGCGCGGCAAGCCGGCGGAAAGCCGTGGAATGATTCACCCCCAACGCCTTGGCCGCGCCGGTGAGGCTGCCCGAGCGGACCACCGCCAGAACCAGGCGCAGATCGTTCCAATCCTGCATGGCATCCTCATCCAAAGGGTTGCTTGCATATACGCAAGTATAGTTTCCGAAAATCGAGATGGATTTGCAATATGACCTGCCCTTATTTGGGGGCATCGCGTTCCCCAACCGCTTCCCCTCACCCTTTCCAAGGAGACCCGTCATGCTTGCTTCGATCCTGCAAAACGACACCGCCCGCCGCGAGGCCGGCATCGGCCTGCTGCGTATCAGCCTGGGTGTCATGTTCCTGGCCCATGGCCTGATCCTGAAGGTGATGACCTTCACCCTGGCCGGCACCGCCGCCTTCTTCGTCTCGCTGGGCCTGCCGGCCTGGACCGCCTATGCCACCGCCGGCGCCGAGATCATCGGCGGCGCCTTGCTGATCCTCGGCCTGTTCACCCGCCCCGTGGCTTTGGCGCTCACCCCGATCCTGCTCGGCGCCCTGGTGGTGCATAGCGGCAATGGCTGGGTGTTCAGCGCCGCCAATGGCGGCTGGGAATATCCGCTCTACCTGGCGGTCTTGAGCCTGGCCCAGGCCCTGCTCGGCACCGGCGCCTTTGCCGTGTCGTTCGGCAGCAACGCCCGGACCGTTACGGCTTAAACGCCATGCTTGAACTGATCAGCCATACGCTCTGTCCGTATGTGCAGCGTGCGGCCATCGCCCTTTCCGAGAAGGGCGTTGGCTTCACCCGCCGCAGTATCGACCTCGCCAACAAGCCGGCCTGGTTCCTGGCCCTCTCGCCCTTGGGCAAGGTGCCGCTGCTGCGGGTGAACGACAATGACGTGCTGTTTGAATCCGCCGCCATTGTTGATTACCTGGATGAAACCGAAGCGCCTAAGCTGCATCCCGAGAATGCCATCACGCGCGCCCAGCACCGCGCCTGGATCGCCTTTGCATCTGAGCTGCTGAACGACATCGCCGGGCTTTACAACGCGGCGAATGAAGCAGCCTTCGAGCGCAAGCTGGCGGACATGGATGCCCGCTTCCAGCGCCTGGAGGAAACCCTGCAAGCCGGCCCCTATTTCGCTGGCGCTGATTTCAGCCTGGTGGATGCGGCCTTCGCGCCGGTCTTCCGCTATTTCGAGGTGTTCGAGACGGCGGTGGATTTAGGCGTCTTCGCCAACCGACCGAAACTCACGGCCTGGCGCCGCGCCCTGGCGCAACGGCCCAGCGTGCAAGCGGCTGTGGCGCCGGATTACGGCTCGGAACTGCTCGCCTTCCTGCGCCGGCGCGACAGCCATCTGGCCAAGCTGATGGCGGCGTGAGGGCCGGCACCGAAGACTACAGCTTCAAATCCATGAAGATCGGGCAGTGGTCGGAAGCGCCGTCCTCGGCCAAGTATTCGGTCTGCTCGGGATTATATTTGCGCTTCTCCTCGGGCAACCCACGACGGTCGAGGGTAGGCACTGCATCCGAGGCTTTGGCAAGGCTTGGCGACACCATGAGATAATCAAGTTGCTGGTTTGCTTTCTTGTAAATGTAGGTCCAGCGTTCGTCCTCGGGCAGCCGGTTGATCACATTCTCTGCCTTTACCCCCTTCTCCATCTGGGTGACGGCCTTCTCATCGGGCAGGGCGTTGAAATCACCGCAAATAACCCAATTGGCGGTTTTGAATCCCGCGCCGAAACGCTTCTTGACGATCTCTACGACCGCGGCAGATTGCGGATCGCGCCGCTTTGTGCCGTCCGCATCGCTGATGCGCGAAGTGAAATGGTTGATGAAGAGGGTGATATCCTTGCCCGACACCCGCACCGTTGCCTCAAGGCAATCGCGCGAGAAAGTCTTTTGCACGCGGTTCTTGGTTTCCGGGGGGCCGTATTGATGCGAACAGGCCGATACAATGGGATGCTTCGATAACAGGCCAACATCGATGCCGCGTCCGTCATTGCCGTCGATCAGCAGGTAATAGGGATAGGCGTGCTTCAGATACTTGCTATTGAAAAGAAACAGCGCCTCAAGGTTTTCCACTTCCTGCACGGCCAAGATATCCGGGTCGTTATCAAGGATGATCTTCGCTGTCAGCTTGCGCAGTGACTTGGCAATGGGGCCGTAATCCTCAATGGACCGACCTAGCATGTTGATATGCCCACCCTCGGCGACAAACTTATCCGGATCGACCGGCTTTGGTGTGCGCGAGCCTTTTTCCTTATCCAGGATGCGATAGCGCAAGAATAGATTTTCGAGATTGAAACTGCCGACGCGTATTCTCGCCATTTTCCACCCCCGGAGAAACCGCTATGCGCGTGAAAACACCAAGAAGCTCAACTTAGCCGCTTTTTCTTCTGGCAATCAATTTAATTTTTGCGGGCGTTATGATGTCAGAATGATTACAGACCGAGTGGATCAGCCTTCCGGATGCTCTTCGCGGGATTGCAGCCGCTCCATCGCCACGCGGCTGATCTGATCGCGGATATCGGGGTGGATTTCCAGCAGGCGCTCGAATTCCGCCACGCCCAGGCTGAGCAGACGGCATTCGCGCACAGAACGCACCGTGGCGGTGCGCTTGGTATGGCGCAGCAAAGCCACCTCGCCGAAATGCTGGCCCGCGCCCAGGATCACCGGCTGCGGCCTGATATCCACTTCCACTTCGCCGGCCATGATGAAGAACATCGTCTCGGCGCGATCATCCTTGCGCACGATCACCGTGCCGGCCGGCACCACCTGCGGCTTCAGCAGGCCGGCGATTTCGGCGATGTTGGTGGCGTTCAAATGCGCGAAGATCGGCAGAGCCGCCACGGCGCGCCAGGTGACAATGAATTCGCGGCGCTTGATCTCTTCGGCGAAACCCGTGGCGAGCAAACCGGCGGGGATGGCGAACATAGCGATGCCGAGCAGCATGACAAAGCCGCCGAACAGCTTGCCCAGCGCGGTGACCGGCACCATGTCGCCATAGCCCACCGTGCCCATGGTGACGATGCCCCACCACAGGCTATGGGGAATCGAGGTGAACACCGTGGGCTGCGCCTCACGTTCCAGCACATACATGACGCAGGAGGCGATCACCAGCAGCACGCCGAGCGCCAGGAAGCCCGCCACCAAAGGCCGCGCCTGATTGCGCAACACGGCCGCCACCAAGGCCAGGCCGGGCACATACCGCACCAGCTTGAACAGGGTGAGCATTTCCAGCACCAGGAACCAATCCTGCGGCAGCGGCACGATCAGATTGATCCAGAAGGGCAGGATCACCAGCAGATCGACGATGCCCGACAGCGAGCGCATGTAGCGCAAGCGCATGATGCGCGGTGCGATGCGCAGGTCGCCGGCATAATCCGGCGCCATCCAGATACGCAACGCGTATTCCAGCGTGAACAGGATATCGGTGGCTTCGCGGGCGCGATCCAGCCACCACATCGCCTGCGGATCGATGCCCGGCAGGGTGACCAGCAGGATGGCTGCGGCGCAGAGCAAGACCGCACTGAGGATCAGCGCCGACACCGCCCGGTGCGCGGGGGTCGCGGCTTCGCGCCCATCGGCCAGCAGATCGAAACAGCGCCGACGCCAGGCCAGCGCGTCCATGCTTTAGGCGCTCAGGGCTTTGGCCACGGCCTCGAAGGCCGCTTCGGCGCCGCTGGGATCGGCACCGCCGCCCTGGGCGAAATCCGGCCTGCCGCCGCCGCCCTGGCCGCCGATGGCGGGCGTGATCACCTTGATCAGGTTGGCGGCCGAGAAGCGCCCGGTGAGATCATCGGTGACACTGACCACGGCGGCGATCTTGCCTTCCACTTCGGAAGTCAACACCACGATGCCGGAGCCGATTTCCTTCTTCTTGGCATCGGCCATGGCGCGCAGATCCTTGGCCGGAATACCTTTGAGGCTTTGGGCCGCGAATTTCACGCCGGCCACATCGCGGATGGCGGAAGCAGCGGCGGCGCCACCCGTGGTGAGCTGGCGGCGCAATTCCGACAATTCACGCTCCAGCTTCTTCTTCTCATCCAGCAAAGCCGTCAGGCGCTGCGGCACTTCGCGCGGTTGCGCCTTCAAGGCATCGGCGGCGGCCTGCAGGGTCTCTTCCTGCTCCAGGAAATAATGCCGCGCGGCTTCGCCGGTCAGCGCCTCGATGCGGCGCACGCCAGCAGCCACCGCGCCTTCATTCACGATCTTGAACAAGGCGATATCGCCGGTGCGCTTCACATGGGTGCCGCCGCAAAGCTCCACTGAGTAATCCTTGCCGTCATCCAGCTTGCCCATGGAGAGCACGCGCACTTCATCGCCATATTTCTCGCCAAACAACGCCATGGCGCCGGCGGCAATCGCCTCATCGGGCGTCATCAGCCTTGTGGTGACGGCATCATTCTGGCGGATCATCTCGTTCACTTCCGCCTCGACGGCAGAAGCTTCATCCGCCGAGATCGGCTTGGGGTGGCTGATATCGAAGCGGAAGCGATCCGGCGAGACCAGCGAGCCCTTCTGCGTCACATGCTCACCCAGCTTGCGGCGCAGAGCGGCATGCAGCAGATGTGTGGCCGAGTGGTTGGACGCAATGGCGCCGCGCCGCGTGGCATCCACGGTGAGGATCGTCATATCGCCGAGCTTGACGCTGCCCTCGGTCACCTTGCCGATATGGGCATGCAGCGCGCCGAGCTTCTTCTGCGTGTCGCTGACCTGCACCTTGGCGCCGGAAGCCGTGACGATCACGCCGGTATCGCCCATCTGGCCGCCGGATTCGCCATAGAACGGCGTCTGGTTCAGCACGATGGCCACCTCCGTGCCGGCCTTGGCTTCAGCCACCGGCTTGCCCTCCACCACGATGGCATCAATGCGCCCCTCGGCCGATTGCGTGTCATAGCCAAGGAATTCCGTGGCGCCCTGCTCTTCCTTGATCTCGAACCACACCTTCTCGGTGGCGGCTTCGCCCGAGCCGGCCCAGGCCTTACGCGCCTCGGCCTTCTGCGCCGCCATGGCGGCCTGGAAGCCATCGAGATTGACGCCGATGCCGCGCGGGCGCAGGGCATCCTGGGTCAGGTCCAGCGGGAAGCCATAGGTGTCGTAGAGCTTGAAGGCGGTTTCGCCGGGCAGCATGTCGCCCTTGCTCATGGCGCCGGTGGCTTCATCCAGCAGCTTGAGGCCGCGATCCAGCGTCTGCTTGAAGCGCGTTTCCTCAAGCTTCAGGGTCTCGGCAATCAGCGCCTCGGCGCGGCCCAATTCCGGATAGGCGCGGCCCATCTCGCCGACCAAAGCCGGCACCAGGCGGTGCATCAACGGCTCTTTGCAGCCCATGAGCTGGGCATGGCGCATGGCGCGGCGCATGATACGGCGCAAAACATAGCCACGGCCTTCATTGGAGGGCAGCACGCCATCGGCGATCAGGAAGCTGGAGGAACGCAGATGGTCAGCGATGACGCGATGGCTCACCTTATGCTCGCCATCGGCGCTAGCTTTCGAATACTCAGCCGAGGCCTCGATCAACGCGCGCATCAGGTCGATGTCGTAATTGTCGTGCTTGCCCTGCATCACGGCGGTGATGCGCTCCAGGCCCATGCCGGTATCGATGCTGGGCTTGGGCAGGTTGACGCGCTGCTCCTTGGTCACCTGCTCATACTGCATGAAGACCAGGTTCCAGATTTCGATATAGCGGTCGCCATCGGCTTCCGGGCTGCCCGGCGGGCCGCCCCAGATCTTGTCGCCATGGTCGTAGAAGATTTCCGAACACGGGCCGCAGGGGCCGGTATCGCCCATGGCCCAGAAATTATCCGACGTGGCGATGCGCACGATGCGGTCATCGGGCAGGCCGGCCACCTTCTTCCACAGATCGAAAGCCTGATCGTCGTCGTGATAGACGGTGACCCAGAGCTTGTCCTTAGGCAGGCCGTATTCCTTGGTGATCAGGTTCCAGGCCAGCGGGATGGCTTCTTCCTTGAAGTAATCACCGAACGAGAAATTGCCCAGCATCTCGAAGAAGGTGTGGTGGCGCGCGGTGTAGCCGACATTGTCGAGGTCGTTATGCTTGCCGCCGGCGCGCACGCATTTCTGGCTGGTGGCGGCACGGCTATAGGGCCGCTTCTCCTGGCCGGTGAACACGTTCTTGAACTGCACCATGCCGGCATTGGTGAACATCAGCGTCGGGTCGTTGCGCGGCACCAGCGGCGAGGATTCCACCGGCGTGTGGCCGTTTTTGGCGAAATAATCCAGGAAAGCCTGGCGGATATCGCTGGCGGAGGTGGTCATACGCTGCCTCTGTTCGTCAAACCGGTGATGGTTCACAGGGCATAAAGCCCGGCAAAGCTTGGGTTTTACCGGGATGAGACAGCGATGTCGAGGGTGGTGGCGGGAGCGCGGCAGCTTCTGTAATGGAATCCCCCCGAAGCATTACTGCTCCGGGGGTAATCCGTCGTATGGAAAAACCATATTACCGTGGTTTCCCAACCGACTCCCAAATACAACTTATTATTTGCCCTGCAATATTGTCAACGTTATTGTTGAGAAAATAATCAACCAAAGGTTGACGCGCCAATGAACGCTTCTTTTACGACCCTGGGGATCGACCTCGGCATTGGTTCCTGCGGCTGGGCCTATATCCGAGAAACCGAGGATAAAGGCGAGATTGTCGGCTTGGGCGTGCGAACCTTCGATGTGCCTGAAACCGCAAAAGAGCGCACGCCGACCAATCAACTACGCCGCCAATTTCGTGGCTTGAGGCGTGTTTTACGACGTCGCAGGCAGCGCATGAACGCCTTGCGCGTGCTGCTGGCGCAACACGGCCTGCTTAGTGATGACGCGAGAGACGCTCTCTACTCCGCGAGTCATTCTCCTTGGCAGTTGCGAGCGGCTGGACTTGACCGGCGGCTTTCGCCGCTGGAATTCGCGCTTGTCCTTGGGCATATCGCCAAGCATAGCGGCTTCCGCTCAAACAGCAAGCGAGATCGCGGTGCGAACGCGCCAAAAGACTCTTCCGATATGCTTAAAGTCATCGAAGCGACACGGCAAAGGCTGGCTGATTATCGCACCGTCGGCGAGATGTTCGCCCGCGACCCGGATTATGCAGGCCGCAAACGAAACCGTGATGGTGACTATTCCCGCTCGATCCTGCGCCAGGATCAGGAACGGGAAATCACTTTACTCTTTGAGTGGCAGCAGCAATTGGGCAATCAATTGGCCAGCCATGAATTGGAAGCCGCCTACGCTGAGATCGCTTTCAGTCAGCGCCCTTTGGCGGATAGTGAGCATATGGTTGGGGCTTGCGGTTTTGAGCCGAATGAAAAACGAGCGGCCCGTTTCTCCTACTCTTTTGAATTATTCCGCTTTCTGGCGCGGCTCACTCAAATCCGCATAGCCGAACAACCCTTAAGCGCCGAAGATATCCGCATCGCGATAAAGGATTTCGGGGCTAAAACTGGTTTAAGCTTCAAGCAATTGCGCAAACAACTCGGATTACCAGATGGCGCCCGTTTCGATGGCGTGGCGCCAGAGAATGAAGGGCAGGATGTAATCTCTCGGCATGGCAAACCCTTCATGGGCACGGCAACTTTACGCTCTGTGCTGGGCCCTGCTTGGGCGTCCATGCTGGCGATGCCTGAGAAGCTAGATGCCATCGCCTTTATCCTCACTTTTCGCGAGGACATTAATTCTATTCGGACGGGACTTGAGCAACTCGGCCTGGAAGCCGTGATTCTGGATGCGCTGATGGTTGGCGTGGAGGATGGAAGCTTCGCCCGGTTCAAAGGCGCGGGCCATATTTCAGCGAAAGCCTGCCGCGCGATTATTCCGTTCATGGCACAAGGCTTGGTTTATTCCGACGCCTGCGCCAAGGCAGGCTACGACCATGCCGCACGGCCAGTGGAAGACCTTGATAGCATCGCGAATCCTGTCGCGCGTAAGGCTCTGCGGGAAGCCGTGAAGCAAATCAAAGCCGTGGTGACGGAATACGGGGTGCCTGATTTCTTCCATATCGAATTAGCCCGCGATGTAGGCAAGAGCCAGGAGGAACGTGAGGAAATTCGTTTCGGTATCGAGAAGCGCAATAAGGAAAAGGACAGGCTGCGGGAAAAGTTCAAGGACGACGTTGGCCGCGAGCCAAACAGCGGGGAGGATTTGCTCCGCTATGAACTTTGGAAAGAACAGAATGGCCGCTGCCTCTATTCAGATGAATATATAGACCCAAACTGGATTGTTGCTTCGGATAACCGCGTGCAGGTGGATCACATCCTGCCATGGAGTAGATCAGGTGACGATTCCTTCATCAACAAGACCCTGTGCCTTGCGAAAGCAAACCAGGAAAAGAAAGGCCAGACTCCCTACGAGTGGTTCGGCAAAAATGAAGCCCGGTGGGAAAAATTCACCCAGGGTGTCGAGTCTATCAAAGCGATGAAAGGGCGCAAGAAGCGCAACTATCTGCTGAAAGACGCCACGCTTCTGGAGGAGAAATTCCGCCCGCGCAACCTTGGTGACACGCGCTATGCCACCCGCCTGTTGCTTAACCTGTTGAAGACAATCTATCCGGACAGCACGGTGCGCGCCCGGCCAGGTGCTCTGACTGACCGCCTGCGGCGCGGCTGGGGCATGCAGGGTAAGAAGAAGGATGCGGATGGCAAACGGATCGAGGACGACCGCCATCACGCGCTGGATGCTCTGATCGTTGCGACCATCGGCGAGGCTGCGTTGCAGCGGTTGACCAAGGCTTTCCAAGAGGCGGAACGCAAGGGCGATCACCGCTCCTTCACCAATCTTGTGCCGCCATGGGAGGGGTTCCGCCAGGAAGCTGAGGGAAAACTCAGGGAGACCTTTGTCTCGCGTGCCGAACGCCGGCGCGCCCGCGGTGCGGGGCATGAGGCCACCATTCGGCAGATCATTGCGACCGACGATGGTGATCGCGTTTCCGAGCGCAAGAGTGTCGAGAAGCTGACCGAAGCCGACCTTGGCAGGGTGAAGGACGCCGAACGCAACACAGCCCTCATCGACTCGTTACGGGCCTGGATAGCGGCCGGCAAACCGAAAGGCTCTGCCCCCCTATCGCCCAAGGGCGATCCGATCCGCAAAGTCCGCTTGATCAGCAATGGAAAACCGGCGGTTCAGGTGCGTGGTGGCGCTGCGGATCGTGGTGAGATCGTGCGGGTCGATGTATTCCGCAAGGCGAACAGGAAAGGCAAATTCGAGTTCTATCTGGTGCCGATCTATCCACATCAGGTGGCAGACGAGAAGACTTGGCCCAAACCACCCAATCAGGCAATTGTGGCCTACAAGGATGAGGTTGACTGGCCGGAAATGACGCCTGATTACGAATTCATGTGGAGCTTGAATCCGTTTTGCTTTGTAGAGCTTGAAAAAGCAGATGGCACATTCATTGACGGCTATTTCAGAGGCGTGGATAGAACCACAGGCGCAATCGGACTCTCCCCTCACGAAACCAGGAGTACGTCGAGCAGGGGCATCGGCGTTAAATCCCTCACTCGCCTATCGAAATGGCAGATCGACCGCCTGGGCCGTCGCTTCGAGATCAAGCAGGAAATCCGCACATGGCATGGCGTGGCCTGCACCTGACTCAGCCCGCACGATTGTCCCTGGCCGACGGACAATTGGTCGTCAATCAGGATAGCGGCGTGGTTCGCTTGGCGCTGGAAGATGTGGCTTGGATCGTGCTGGATACGCAGCAGACCAGTCTTACAGGTGCTCTACTTGCCGCCTGCATGGAAGCGGGCATAGCCATCATCGTCAGCGACGACAAGCATATGCCAAACGGTATCGCCCTGCCCTTTCACCGTTATTTCCGCCAAGGCGAGACCGCGCGGCGGCAGATCGAGATCGGCGCCCCGCTGGCCAAGCGGCTGTGGCAAGCCATCGTGGTGCGCAAGATAGAGAATCAGGCCGCCATACTCTATGCCTGCAAGGCTGAGGGCATGGCGCCATTGAAGGCGATGGCCCGCTTGGTCGGCTCCGGCGACCCAGACAATGTTGAGGCGCGGGCGGCCAGGCATTATTGGGGCCATCTCTTTGAGGATTTTCGCCGCGACGATGATTCAGATCGGCGCAACAAGCTGCTCAACTATGGTTATGCCGTGGTTCGCGCCGCCATCGCGCGCGGCATTGTGGCCGTAGGGCTATTGCCGGCTCTCGGCCTGAAGCATGCCAGCGTCAGCAATGCATTCAACCTCGCCGACGATCTGATGGAACCGTTCAGACCCTTTGTCGACCGACTTGCCCAGAAATTGGCGGTGCAGCCGAAACGCGCGGGCATGACCTCACCGTGGAGGATCGCCGCGCCATGGCCGGCGTGCTGTTCCTGCAGGCCGAGCACGGCGATGAAACCGTCTCGCTTCTGGTGGCCAGCGAACGCTGCGCCACATCTTTGGCCCGCGCCTTTGAACACAACACGACTGAACTATTGTCGCTGCCGACGCCGCTTGCATGACCACGAAGGAAGACCGCATCTTGTGGCTTTTCGTTTTCTTCGACCTGCCCGTCGGCACCAAACCGGAGCGCCGCGCCGCCAATAGATTTCGACATTTCCTCAAAGATGATGGCTATATGATGCTGCAGTTTTCGGTCTATGCTCGCGTTTGCCGTGGCGAGGATGCCGCATCGAAGCATGTGCAGCGCGTGACCAAAAGCTTGCCGAAAAAAGGCAGCGTGCGGGCCCTGCAAGTGACCGACAAGCAATACGCCCGGATGAAATTGCTGCTGGGAGAAGCCGAAAAAAATGAACGAGTCGCCTCGCATCAGTTGGTTCTGCTCTGATTTCGGCCGCCTCTCGACGACGGAAATCAGAGCAAATACAGCACTTTACACAAATACCAGCCTACCAAATGGGAGTCGGTAGGGAAACCACGGCAACCCGGCAGGGACGCAGTGTAGAGGTCTGAGCCTACCAAATGGGAGTCGGTAGGGAAACCACGGCAGCACTGGCTGCCAGCACTATATCTCGGGGAGCCTACCAAATGGGAGTCGGTAGGGAAACCACGGCGCGTTCTTGGCTTGCCCGACCCCTGCGCCGAGCCTACCAAATGGGAGTCGGTAGGGAAACCACGGCGGCGAGCAACACGTTGCCAAGCGAGGCGCGAGCCTACCAAATGGGAGTCGGTAGGGAAACCACGGCGTGATGAAGAACGGAGCCGCGCGCGTCGATAGCCTACCAAATGGGAGTCGGTAGGGAAACCACGGCTATCAAGTCCAGGCCGAGCAGGCCGAGCAGAGCCTACCAAATGGGAGTCGGTAGGGAAACCACGGCCAACTTACCCCACACAATTCTGGAGCGGATAGCCTACCAAATGGGAGTCGGTAGGGAAACCACGGCAGTCATGCGGCACCCTGGCCGAACAGCGGGAAGCCTACCAAATGGGAGTCGGTAGGGAAACCACGGCTGACCAGCAGCCCACCGCCCAAGCGTATCAAGCCTACCAAATGGGAGTCGGTAGGGAAACCACGGCGTCAACAGCGTTGAAGGCTTCGGTGAGGCGAGCCTACCAAATGGGAGTCGGTAGGGAAACCACGGCACGGCAGGCCGCCGCGATCTGCGTCGCCTGAGCCTACCAAATGGGAGTCGGTAGGGAAACCACGGCTGTGTCAAGTACGCCCGGCATATAGCCCGTAGCCTACCAAATGGGAGTCGGTAGGGAAACCACGGCACGGTGTCGGGCCTGGGCAATCCTGCCGGCAGCCTACCAAATGGGAGTCGGTAGGGAAACCACGGCGGCGTCCCTGGTTCATACCGCTCATGGCGAAGCCTACCAAATGGGAGTCGGTAGGGAAACCACGGCGTATTCGGCCACCTTGGCGGAAGCCCTCTCAGCCTACCAAATGGGAGTCGGTAGGGAAACCACGGCACGCGGTATCACGCGCGCGGAGGGTTGCCAAGCCTACCAAATGGGAGTCGGTAGGGAAACCACGGCTTGGGAATCATGATGGACTGGTACCCCCACAGCCTACCAAATGGGAGTCGGTAGGGAAACCACGGCTGGTGCGCATAGCGACCGGAAGCTGGCCGAAGCCTACCAAATGGGAGTCGGTAGGGAAACCACGGCCTGTGGTGATAATTACTACGACCAGGTCTAAGCCTACCAAATGGGAGTCGGTAGGGAAACCACGGCTTAAGCATAGGCCTGGAGCAACCAACCCGGCCTATGCTTAAGCCGGCGCTTCGCTTCAAGCGCATGGAAGCGCAGGCAGCTCGCTACTACATTGACATCACAGCTTCTATCGGCATGAGATTCTCGGCTCGGCGGCCGAGAATGACGGCGCTATATTGGCGCGAAAGATGCGGCAGCCCCTCAATTAATCGCGGTAATCCCGCCGCGCGCCACGCGTTCGCGGTAGCGGCTCATGAAGGCTTCATACTGGCCGATCTGGGCGATGGCCGAGGCCAGTTCGCGCGGGTCGCCGGTGCCGCGGCTGATCGTGCTGGCAATCGCAGCGAAGCTTTCGGCATCGGGCGTGCCGGCGAGCTTGTCCTGGTATTTCTTGCGCAGGTCTTCCAGGCCGGCGATGTCGTTGGTGAGCGACATGGCGACGCCAAGCTGCAATACCTGCTTGCGCTCCTCGGGCTGCAGGGCTGCCGGATCGCTGAAGCGGTTGCCGAGATTCTGGCCGAGCACGCGGGCGGCGGCCACCCAATCCTTGGAGCGCCAATGGATATCGGCGCGCAGGCCCCGCGCCTCGGTGCTCGGATCATTGCCGAGCAGATTGAGGGCTTCCGCGAAGCGATCAAGATCGGCCAGCGCGCGCACCTGCAGATGCCGCCGCTCCTGCACCAGGCCGGCCGAAAGGCCCTGGCCATCGGTGCCCTGCAAGGCCTTGAGCGCCGCATCGGGGTTGCGATCCAGCAGGTTAACCACCGCGAGCCGCGCACCGGCCTTGGCCCGCTCCTCGCCGCGCAGGCGGTATTGAATCTGGTGTTCGAGCAATTCAGCGGCGCGGTTCAAGAGGTCCACGCCCACCAGACGGTCGGCCAGCTTGCCGATGATCTCATCGCCTTCCGGCCCCGCCGGCGTGAGTTCGCGGTAATCATAATACAGCGCCAACGCCTGCAACGGCGCCATGGATTGCGCGCCGCCATCCAGGAACAGGCGAGCGAATTCATCGCTCATCTGCTTGGTGAGCAGCGGGATGTCGGCTGATTTGGGGAAATACTTTACCAACTGGCGGAAGGTGCCGATGCCGGCGCGCAGATCGCCGGTGGAGAATTGCAATTCCCCTAAGCGCCGCAGCAGGTTGAATTCATACGGGTCGCCGCGCCAGGCGAAGCGCAGGCCATCGAAACGCTCGATGGCTTCCTGGGTGTTGAGCTGTTTGCGCGCGAGCAGGAATTCGATCTTGGCATATTCGGCATAGGCGCGGGCGCGGCGATCACCGCTGGCGATGGCGAAATCGAATTGCCGGATGGCATCCTCGGCGCGGTTCTGCGCCTGGGCGAGCAAGCCGCGCACATAGGAGGCCTCGGCGGCCTGGCCGCGATTGAGCTGGTCGCTTTCCAGCGCCCGCACTTCCGCTTCCGCGCCGCCGATATCGCCGCCCGAAAGCCAGGCGCGGGCCATGGCCAGCCGCAAAGGCGCGCGCACATCGGCTGGGAAACGCGCCACGGCGGCGCCAGCCTGGCTGAAGGCCTTGCGGGCAGAGGGCCAATCATCGCGCATGGCAGCCAGCAGGCCGCGATAGGCCAGCACATCGGGATCGTCGTCAAACACGCGGGAATCGAGATCGTTGGCGGCTTCGTTCACGCGGCCGATCTTGAGGTTGGACACGCCGCGCATGGCGCGGAAGCGCTTGTCGCGTTCCAGCTCGGGATTTTCCTGCCGCGCCTTGGCCAGCACGCCCAGCGCCTCGGCATGCAGGTCATTGGCGAAATAGAACTGCGCCAGCGCCATGCGCGCATTGGCGCGCTGGTTGGTTGGCACCAGGCCGACGCGGCGCTGCATGCTCTGCTTCTGCTCCAGCAACGTGGTGCCGTCCGACTTGCGCCATTCGTTGTAATCAAAAATCTCGTTGCCGCCACGGCGTGGATCGGCGCCGCGCGGCGCCGACAGCGACAGCCCGTTGCTGGAGGCGAGCTCGATGCCGCGCGGATAGCGCCGCACTTCCAGGCTTTCCGATTTGCGCTCCAGCGCCAAGCCCTGGAAACTCGCCAGCACCGTGGCCTCGACGAAATCGCGGCGCTCCGGCACGCCGCCATTGGCGCCGGCAAACGGCACCACGGTGATGGTATCGCCCACATCGGGATCGGGCACGCTGAGCGGCGGCGATGGATCATTGGCGGCGAAGAACAGCCGCGCACCGGCATCGGAATCGAGCAGGCGGCGCACATCGATGGGCGGCAGGCGGCCGCTGGGATTGGCGCTCTGGCCGGCCTCGTTCTCGCTGCCATCAGGCTTGAGCTGGTCGGGCTGCACGGTGTTGATGGCGATCGACCAGCCGGCATTGCGGCGGGTGAAGGCCGTGGTGGTGCCGGCCGGCACGGCCAAGCGCAACACGGTCATGTTCGGGATCGGCAATTGCTCCACATCGCTGATCTGGCCGTTCCAGTCGCGCGTGGTGATGGGGCGCAGATCGATCACGGCGGCGCGGTCAAACACCAGCCAGAGATAGCCATTGCGCAGGAAAGCCGCGGCGGCGGCCGGCCGCGCCCAGGGGAAGATCAGCAAGGGGCCGGTGCGGCTGGAATCCACCGCCGGGATCAGCGGGTCGCCGCTAAGCGCGCCGGTGGGGCGCGGCGGCATCAGGGCTTCGGGCGAGGCTTCCTGCACCGGCAGCACGGGGGCTGCGGCGGGCACGCCAGCGGCAGCCGGCAATTGCGCCGCCTGCTGCGCGAAGGGCATACCGGGCGCTGGCGGCTGCTGAGCGGGCGGTGTGGCGGCCTGCGGCGCGGCGCCGGGGCGCGCGGCTTGCGCTGGCGCTGCAGGTGCTGGCGCCGGCGCGTGAGTTTGCGCGGCCGGGCGCGTGGGAGTTTGCGCTGCTGGCGCGGGAGCCGGTGGCGCTGCCGGGCGTGCCGGTGCGGCGGCGGGAGCCTGGGCTTGAGCGGCTGGTGCGGCTGGCGGTGCTGCGGGCCGCGCGGCGGCAGGCGGTGTTGCAAGAGGCGGCGCGGCAGCTGTGGCGGGCGGCTTCGGCGCGCTCACATCCACCACCACCTTGCCGCCATCGCGCCAATGCTTGAGCTGCGCGCCTTCGGGCGTGGTGAAACGCACGACGCTGCCGCCATTCTCGGCCTGGGTTGAAAGCCCGGTGATGAAGCGCGGCGGGCGGCGCGCCAACGTGCCGATATCCACCGGCGTGGGATCCTGGAAGCGCAAGGTGGCGGCATTGCCTTCCTGCGCCACGCTGTAATCCACGCGCTGGGGATAATCGAACACCAGGCGGGTGTAATCGGCATGCTCGCCGCTGCGCAGCTTCACGGCGCTGCTGACGATGGCCGGCGCAGCCGCCGGGCGTGCTGCCGGTGTCTGGGCCGCCGGCGCCTGAGGCAGCCGCTGTGGCGTGGGGATCTGCTGTTGCTGCGGCTGCTGCTGCGGCGCGCCAATTGGCGGCGTATTGCTCTGCGGCACCTGGGCCCAAACCGGGCTCTGGGCGGCAAGCATAACGGCCAGCGCGAAGGCACCAGCGCGCGGCAGCGCGAATGCACCAGCGCGCGGCAGCGTGAACGCAAACGAGCGGACCCGGCCCGCATGGGGCCGCCGCTGCATTGCCGCCGTCACTGCCAGATGGGCGGGCCCTGCCCGCCGCTTGCGCTCGCTGCTCATTCTCCCGCCATCGTGCCCCGCCCCGCAGGGACTGGATTCGTCCCTTTGTAGCATGGATTTAAGGGTAATGCCGCAGGGGTTAAGAGAGGGTTCAGAAGGGCCCGAGAACGGCCGTCAACTTAGCCTTGAGTTGGGCCGCGTCGAAGGGCTTCACGATATAGCCCGAGACCTTGGCCGCCTTGGCCGCCAGCACATTTTCCGGCGCCGCCTCGGCGGTCACCAGGATGAAAGGCACGGCGCCATGCTCGGGGTCGGCGCGGAGCGATTTCAGCAGGCTGAGGCCGCTGATCGGCGCCATGTTCCAATCCGAGAGAATCGCGCCATAGCGGCGGCGGCGGGCCCGGGTGAGCGCGGAAGCGGAGTCAAGCTCGGTATCCACATCGGTGAAGCCCAGGCTGTGGAGCTGGGCCTCAACCAATTTGAGCATCGGGCGGTGGTCATCCACCACCAGGATCGGCATGTTGAGGATGGCATTGGACGGCGGCTTGTCCATGTGGCCCGCTACTGATCAGCCAAACAGGTTGAGCAGATAGCTGCCGCTGCTGCCGTTGCTCTCCGCGGCCTTGTTGGTCAGGTAGCGCACCACCAACTTATCAACTTCGGCGGCATCCTTGAATTTCTTCACATCCACCTTGCGCTCCAGCGCCGTCACCTGGCTGTCCACTTCCTGGATCGCCAGCTGCTTGGGGATGTTGTTGGCCACCGTCACCACTTCGCGCAAAACGGAATCGCCGAGCAGCTGCAAGGTCTGGGTCACATCCTTGGCGCGGCGCTTGAATTCGATGGCGGCACGCACGCCCGGCGCCTGCTCGTCCAGCGACTGCTCGTATTTCACGCGCTCATATTTGCTGGTGATGCTGTCGATGGTCGCCGTGGTCTTGAGCTTGAGTTCCTTGAAGGCGGCGAAATTCAGGTCTTCCGCCAATTGCTTGAAGCGCGGATCCTGGAAGCGGTTGGCCAGAGAATTCGGATCGCTCAAATCGCTTTCCAGAATCTGGCGAATCTTGCCGGTGTTGAACTGCTCCGATTCAAGGTCATAGGCCGAGAGCACGAAGCGCACCAGGCGCTTATCGGCGAAGAAATCCTCCACCGACTTCACGTTCTTCACCGCGGTTTTGAAATACTCCTCCTCGCGCTGCACATCCACGCGGGTGCGGAAACGCTGGAATTCCGGGCCGTCATATTCATAAGCCGTGCTCACCGTGGCGGCCGGCAGCGTCAATTCCTTCTCGATCGCCTTGGTCTTGACCTTGGTGAAGGCATCGGCGGTGGCGCTGGCGGTATTACCCACCTGCAGCACGGAGCCGTCGCTGCTCAGCGTCACGAAGCCGGAATTGTTGATCACCAGATTCTTCAGCTTGGCCAGGCCAGCCTCAAGCGCCGTACCGGTGCCGTTATTCTGCACCTTGCCATTGGCATCCACGGTCACCGCGATGCCGTTCACATCGGTGAGATTGCCGGGATCGCCGAGGCGATATTTCTTGGCCAGTTCCAGTTCCTTGGTGGTGCCCTGGCGCGCCGCCGAGTTTGGATTGCTCAGGTCGCTGGTCAGCACATCCTTGAGACGCTGCTTGTTGAACAGGAACAGATCGCCCAGGCCATTGGCATTGGCCAGCACGCGCAGCACGCGGTCATCATTCACCAGCGAGGCGACCGAGGTGGCGGAGGCGACGCGGTTCTTGAAATAGGTGGCATCAGACACGGTCAGCGCGTTATCGACCTTGGTCTGGGAATTGCGCACGCGGATGGCGGAGTTGCGCGCATCGAGCAGCTGCTTGTTGACGGCATCCTGAGTGGATGTGGTGCCGGTCTGGGCAGCATTCCTCTCAGCCGTCTGCTGCAGCTTACGATACATCGCATACGGCGAGATGCCGCTGCTGGATGAAGTGGGAATGTCAATCGATACCATGTTCGCCCGCCTCCTGCGTGCTCACCGGTTCCAGCCGCCGCCTCGATTCTGAGGGGCTGCATCCTGGAAATATCCTTACCATCTTAGGCACGATAGTACCACGGACAGGAAAGGCTACAACGTAACGATAGTCACACCAGGCTAATAATTGGTTAACAGCCGGGTTCCCCCTGGGCCGCTTACCCGCCCGGACGGTTCTGGGCTGGGGCGGCTGCCGGAGCCGCCGCCGGGGCAGCAGCCGGTGCAGCCTGGGCGGGTGCCGCCGCTGGCGTCGCTGGGCTGGCTGCCGCCTTCAGATTGGCCGGCAATTGCTTGCGTGTCGCCATCCGCACAGTCAGATCCTGCGCCATCGCCGGCTCCATCTTGGCCATCACGGCGGCCACCTTGGCCTCCTTCATGCGCTCGATCACATTGAGCAGCACGCCGCCATCAAGCTGCGCGAAGATACGCGCCGCCTCTTCCGGCTTCATGGTCTCGTAAATCTTTACCAGACCACGCAGATTCTCGTCTTCCTGCTTGTCGGTGGATTGCACGATCTGCTTGATCGAGCTTTCCAGCTTCTTCAGCTCGGCAATGCGTTCGTCGATGCGCTTCTCGGCTGCCGCCAGCAGGCTTTCGCGCAGGTCCAGCTCGCGGGCGCGCTGTTCCAGCTGCTCGCGGCGCTGCGCCAGGTTGGCCAGCAGCTCGATTTCGGCGCGGGTGAAGGTGGTCGGGTCGCGCTCGGCCAGCGAGGCGAGGCCGGAATTCTGCCCTGCCGGCGCCTGGGCCGGCTGGCCGGGTGCCGGGGCAGCACCTGCGGGACGGGGCTGACCGGCGGCGGGTGCCTGGCCCTGGGCCGGAGCCTGCGCGGCTTGGCCTTGAGCGGGCGGCGTGCCCTGGGCAATCGCCGGGGTGACGAACAAGGTATTGCGGCCCTGCCACAGGGCGCCAACCTTGAGGCCGAGTAGCAAAGCGACCGCGAGAATGGTGAGCGGCAACAGCCGCACCCGGCTGGTGACGGCGCGCGCGGCCATCGGCTTGACCATGGCGGGCGCCACCAACGGCGGCGCGGCAGCCGAGGCCTGCGGCACTGGCTTGGAACGGCCAATGGCGGCATAGGCGGCAGCAGCGGCCGGCGGAATGCCCTGGCGCCGGCGGCGTGGTGAATCTTCTTGGGTGTGGTCGGTCATCAGCGGGCTTGCCGCAGCGCCATGAGCAACTCACGCTCGGCTTCCGAACGCGGCTCAACCGTGAAACGGCCTGCAGCATTGCCGGCAGGCGCTGCTGCCGGCGCGGATGCAGCCGGGCGGCGGGCGGGGAATTGCGCGCCGGCGGCGGCGGCGGCGGCCACGGCGGCGGCGGCCACATTGGCGGCGCGGGCTGGCGGCGCACGTTCGGCGGTGGCCACCTGCTCGGCCTTGGCCTGGCGGTTGCCGGCGGCTTCACCGACCAGGCGATCAGCCAGGCGGTCAGCGGTCTCGATCATGAAGCCCAGTTCCTCGCGGATAGTCTTAGCCTGCTTCATGCGTTCCTCATGGGCGCCATCAGCAGCGGCCGAGGTGGATTTCAGTTCTGCCACGCCCTGGCGCGCGCGCGACAAGGCCTTGTCGAATTCACCGATCAGGCGGCGCATCTCATCCTGGTTGGCGCGCAGATTGCCCAAGCGCCGGTTCAGCACCAGGCACATGCCGAAGGTGCCGATCAGCAGCACCACGACGACGATCTCGACGGCCAGCATCAGGTTCATCAGACGCTCTCCACCACGATTTGCCGCTTGAGCGCGCGATCAACCTTGATCGCGATATTATTGCCCATGCGGCCCATGCGGCCTTCCACCATGGGCACGCCGCCGCAGCGCATCATGATAATCGATTCCGGCGCGGCGTTGAACATGATGGTCTTGCCAACTTCCAAATTCATTACCTGGCCCAGGGTCATCACCTGCTCGTCCAGCACCGCCTCGATCTCCACATCGGTGGACCAAAGCTCGGTGGCCAAATGGTTTTCCCAGATCGAGTCACGGCCGAACTTCTCGCCCATGAACATCTGCAGCAGCAGCTCGCGCACCGGCTCCAGCGTGGCATAGGGCAGCATCAGCTCAAGGCGGCCGCCGCGATCTTCCATATCCACGCGCAGGCGGGCAAGAATTGCCGCATTGGCGGGCCGGGCGATGGTGGCGAAGCGCGGGTTGGTCTCGATGCGGTCGTAAGAGAAATTCACCGGCGCCAGCGGCTCGAAGGCGGCGCGCATGTCATCGAGCACCACATTGACCATGCGCTCGACGAGGTTGCGTTCAATCGTGGTATAGGGGCGGCCTTCAATACGCATCGCGGCGGTGCCGCGGCGACCACCGAGCAGCACGTCAACGATGGAATAGATCAGCGAGGAATCGACGGTCAGCAGGCCATAATTGTCCCATTCCACGGCGCGGAACACGCTGAGGATGGCGGGCAGCGGGATGGAATTGAGGTAGTCGCCAAAACGGATGGAGGTGATGTTATCGAGCGAGACTTCGACGTTATCGGAGGTGAAATTACGCAAAGAGGTGGTCATCAGACGCACAAGGCGATCAAACACCACTTCGAGCATCGGCAGACGCTCGTAGGAGACCAGCGCGCTGTTGATGATCGCGCGTATGCCGGCCTTATCGGAATCATCTTCTACGCTGGCATCAAAGCCAAGCAGGCTATCGATTTCGTCCTGATTAAGAATGCGCGTGGAGCCACCGTCGCCGCCGCCGCCGCCCGCGCCGCCACCCCATTCACCGCCGTCTTCGCCTGTATCCGCCATTGTCCGGTTCCAGTCCCCTGATCCGCACTACTGGATCAGCATTTCCTTGAACAGCACATCATTGATCTTGATCGGCGCCACTGCCTGGTTGACGCGGATCAGCAACTCTTCTTTCAGCCGGTAGAGGCCGGCCGAGCCAACCAGGTCATCTGGCCGGAGTTCGCGCAGATAGACCTGGAAATTGTCGATCACGCGCGGCATCAATTCGTTCAGCTTCGGCGTCGAGAGCGGTTCCTGGTGCTCGAGTGCCACTTTCAGCTTCAGATAGGAGGCCTGCCGGCCGGTGGCATTCAGGTTCACAAGAATGTCGGGCAGATCGTGGAACACCGTTACCTTCGGCGCCTCCACCTTCACTTCCTCTTCCTGCTTGCCGCCAAAGACACCCAGGAAATAGGCCGCCGCGCCGCCGCCGATCAGCAGCAGCACCAACAGCGGGATAAGGATGAAGACAACCATCCGTTTGCCGGACAGCTTCTTTTTGCCCTCGCCTTCGCCGCCTTCGCCTTCGCCGCCTTCGCTGTCTTCCGCCATCGGCCCCTTCGGCACATATAAGGTGACGCAACCCGCGCCACAGCTTCCTTCACCCCTGCATGGATACCCCCGCCGGGTTAATGAAACGTCACCACTGGGCAGAATTTGCCGGGTGGGTAGTTCTGGTCACCCGGCGGTTTTTGCCCCAGGCCCCAATTTTCAAAGCTTTATCCTTATAAATCAACGCACTAGATAGTTGGCACGGAGCCTGCAACATGGTTCCCGACCCCGGCCCCGTGCCGACCCAATGATGATGTGAGCGAGTGTCATGGAAAATTCTGGCTATATCGGCCTTTCCCGGATGACCGCAATGCGGCGCGAGATGGACGTGCTCGCCAACAACATGGCGAACATGAATTCCAACGCCTACAAAGGCGAGCGCGTCATGTTCGAGGAATACCTGAGCCGGGGTAACACCTCGCTGGATACCCGCAACAACCGCTTCAGCTTCGTGACCGATAGCGGCGTGCTGCGGGATTTCCGCACCGGCAAGGTGAATCAGACCGGCAACCCGCTGGATATCGCCATCACCGGCAATGGCTATCTCACCGTTGAGACGCCCCAGGGCCGCCGCTACACCCGCGACGGCCATCTGCGGCTGGACGAGGATCGCCGCCTGGTGACTGCCGGCGGCCATCCGGTGCTGGATAACCGCAACCGCCCGATCATCTTCCCCGCCAACGAAGCCAGCCCGCCGACCATTGCCACCGATGGCACCATCACCTCGGGCCAGACCCAGGTGGGCAAGATCGAATTGGTGACTTTCGAGAATGAGCAGGGCCTGCGCAAGACCGCCCAAGGCCTGTTCGCCACCGACCTTGAGCCGCAGCCGGCCCCGGAAGCCACCACCATCGCGCAAGGCGCGCTGGAGTCTTCCAATGTGGAGCCGATCCTGGAGATGACCAACATGATCGAATTGCTGCGGCAATACCAGAACACCCAGAACCTCATCGACGCGGAGCATGACCGGCTCCGCCGCGCGGTGGAGCGGCTTGGCCGCGTCACCCAGTAACGACCTTTAGGAAAGAGGAGAGAGAGCCATGCGTTCGCTCAGCACCGGCGCCACCGGCATGATGGCCCAGCAGCTCAATGTTGAAGTCATCTCGAATAACATCGCCAACATGAACACCACGGGCTTCAAGCGCCAGCGCGCGGAGTTCCAGGATCTGCTCTACCAGAACCAGCGCCGCCCCGGCGCCACGTCGTCTGATGCCAACACGATCGTGCCATCGGGCATCCAGATCGGTGTGGGTGTGCGCGCCGCCGGTGTCTACCGCATCCATGAGCAGGGTAACCTGACCTCGACCGGCAACAGCTACGATATCGCCATCAACGGCAAGGGCTTCTTCCAGATCACCCTGCCGAACGGCGACACGGCCTATACCCGCGCCGGTTCATTCCAGATCAACGGCCAGGGCCAGATGGTGAATGCCGATGGTTACCTGCTGAACCCGAATATCACCGTGCCGCAGGGCACGCTGGCGGTGAGCGTGGACAATACCGGCATCGTGGAAGCCCGCATCACCGGCCAGACCGCGCCGCAGCAGCTGGGCCAGATCCAGCTCGCCAATTTCGTGAATGAGGCCGGCCTGGAAGCCGTGGGCGACAATCTGTTCCTTGAAACCCCGGCCTCGGGTCAGCCGCAGGTTGGCAACCCGAACGCGCAGGGCCTCGGCACATTGCGCCAGGGCTACCTTGAGACCTCGAACGTCAACCCGGTGCAGGAGATCACCAATCTGATCACTGCCCAGCGCGCCTACGACATGAACTCGAAGGTGATCACCACCTCCGACGAAATGCTGCAAACCACCACCCGCCTGCGCTAATCCAGCGAAGCACGGAGAAACACCATGGCCCGCACCGCCCTCCTTCTTCTCGCCGCCGCCGGCGCCTTCGCCCTCGGCGTGGCCCTGGCACACCAGGTTGCCAACGCCCAGGGGCAGACGCACCTGGCGGCCGCAACAGTTGGCAGCAAGGCCGTGGCGCTGCGCTATGTGTCGGAACGCGATGTGTCTCGCCGCGTGGTGTCCATGGTGCAGCAGCGCAATGGCGGCCGCCCGGTGGAAGTCATTTTCCATGGCGGCGATAATGGCTTCTCGGTGCCAAGCAACGCCGATTGGCGCATTGATGCCTTCACTTTCGATGATCGCTCGGGGCGCTTCACCGGCACGCTGACCGCCGCCGGCGCGCCGGAAACGGTGCGTATTTCCGGCCGCGCCAATGCGGTGGAAGCCATGCCGGTGCTGCGGTCGCGTGTTGCACCGGGCGAGTTGATCACCGCCGATGCGGTGGAATGGCGCCAGGTGCCGATGGGCCGCTACACCTCAGCCTATATTGATCGCCTGGATGATCTGGTGGGCCAGACCCCGAAGCGGCCGCTGAATATGGGCCAGCCGATCCGCAGCAGTGATATCGGCCGCCTGGAGCAGGTGGCAAAGAACGCGCTGATCACCATGGTGGCGCAGGGACCCGGCCTGACCATCACCACCACCGGCCGCGCCATTGAAGGCGGCTCCGTGGGCGATGTGATCCAGGTGATGAATCTGCAAAGCAAGAAGATCCTGCAGGCCACGGTTGTTGGCAGCAACCATGTGCAGGTGGTGACCGCGCCCCGCCTGATCGCCACCAACTAATACAAAAAGCTTGGACCGAGAGAGGACCCGACCATGACCCGCTTCACCCCCGCCCTCCGCCTGGTATTGCTGGCCGGCATCGCCGCCAGCCTCGGCGCCTGCGATGTGAGCCGCCTCACCGAGATCGGCAAGCCGCCGGCCTTGAGCAAGATCGACAACCCGACCGAGTTGAAGGATTACCGCCCGGTGAGCCTGCCGATGCCGGCACCGGAAGTAAGCGCGCGCTCCGCCAACTCGCTGTGGCGCCCGGGCTCGCGGCAATTCTTCAAGGATCATCGCGCCGCCAAGGTGGGCGACATCTTGACCGTGAATATCGACATCCAGGAACGTGCGTCGTTGCAGAACAACACCTCCACTTCGCGCGCCGGGACGGAAGAGGCCAACGTCACCAACCTGCTGGGCCTGGAAGCCGAACAGGGGGCGGGCACCGTCGCCACCGGCGCCGGCGTGGCGTCTGCGCTGAACAAGGTGTTCAAGGGCATCAACCCGGCTGCGGCGGCCAATATCGGCTCCACCTCTACCCTGACCGGCACCGGCCAGGTGCAGCGCCAGGAACAGATCACCATGCGCGTGGCTGGCGTTGTCACTCAGGTGCTGCCGAACGGCAATCTGGTGGTGCAGGGCCGCCAGGAAATCCGTGTGAACAACGAGGTTCGCGAATTGATGATCCAGGGCATTGTGCGGCCGGAAGACATCACCGCCACCAACACCGTGGCCCATACCCAGATGGCGGAAGCCCGCATCGCCTATGGTGGCCGCGGCCAGCTCACCAACGTGCAGCAGGCACGCTACGGCCAGCAGATTTACGACGTGCTCTTCCCCTTCTGATCTGAAGCGAGGAGACAACAAAAAGGCCGGTCAGAATGACCGGCCTTTTTTCGTTTCGGTATCTGGCGACGACCTAAAGGTCGTCCCAGGGAGTGCCTTGGCGACGACCTAAAGGTCGTCGCGGTGAGTCCGCTCACGGCGCTCATGGCGCTCCTGGGCTTCGATGGACAGCGTGGCGATCGGGCGGGCTTCCAGGCGCTTGAGCGAGATCGGCTCGCCGGTCTCCTCGCAATAGCCATAGGAATTGTCGTCGATGCGCTTCATCGCCGCGTCGATCTTGGCGATCAGCTTGCGCTGGCGGTCACGGGTACGCAATTCCAGAGCGCGGTCGGTTTCCACCGACGCGCGGTCGGCGATATCCGGTTCCTGGCTGGTATCCTCCTGCAGATGCTGCAGGGTCTGATTGGATTCCCGGAGGATGTCTTCCTTCCAGGCCTGCAGCTTGCGGCGGAAATATTCCCTCATTTTTGGATTCATGAAGGACTCGGACTCGGTGGGACGATAATTAGGCTTCAACTGAATACCCATGCGAGAACCTCCAACGCCGCCCTGCCCCGATGCTGCGACTCGTTAACTCCGAGGGGGTCCGGAAACGGCGGCGGGAGTATATGAATCGACCGGCCTGCGAGCAAGGCCATTGATAGCCCTGGAAGCCATTGAAAACATGAAAAAATTATTTCGGCGGGGGCTTGTCTAGGGCTTCTGGCCGCGCCAGGGCGGGCCTGCCGGGGCCGAGGCGGGTCACATCCCCAGCTTGGCCAGTTCCACTTCGCAGCGCAGCTCGATTTCACCGATCAATTCGGCCAGAACCGGGTCCGCCACCATCATCTTTTCCTGGCGCAAAGCCTGGGCCAGACCCTGCAGCCGATCCATGGGGATACGGCCTTCCAAAAGTCCGTCGCGCAGGTCTTCCAGGCGATCAAGCAGGCCAGTACCACGCCTAAATGCCCGTCGGCGCTCGTGTTTCTGGGCATCACCATCCACGCTCTGCAGCGCCAGCATGGTATCCAGCCCAGCCATGGGGCCAGCGCCGGTCACCGCATTGCTGCTGGTTTCCGGGCCTTTCAGCAGGCTGGCGAAGCTGGGGCCGCCTGAGGCGGAGGTGCCGCCTGTGCGTTTGGGTCCGCCGGGATTGATCCCGCCGGGGCCGCCGATCTTGTTGATGCTCATGGCGCCATGGTGCCCGAGAAAAATCGCCCGGTAAAGTCGGCATTTTTTGCCGGACCAAGCCCTGAAACAGCAAAATTATTCAATGAATTCAATGTCATTACCGTTGGCATGGAACTGGCATCTTCTAGGCCAAGACAGAACCTTGGCAAGAAGTGCCGGGGTATCGGTCAAACCGAGAGAGAGCTAAAGCCATGAACCGCATTGTCTCCGCCCCCTTCCGCCGCAAGGCCGCCTCGCTACTGGCCGTGCTGGCGATCCTGGCAACTCAGCCCAGCCCGCTGCTGGCTGGTTCGCGCATCAAGGATGTGGCCGACTTCGAAGGCATCCGCGAAAACATGCTCGTTGGCTACGGCCTGGTGGTCGGCCTCGACGGCACCGGCGACAGCCTGACCAACGCACCTTTCACCAAGCAGAGCCTTCAGGCCATGCTGGAACGCCTGGGCGTCAACATCCGTGACGCTGGCAACTTCACCACCAAGAACGTGGCCGCCGTGATGGTGACCGCCACGCTCCCCCCCTTCGCCCGCCATGGCAGCCGCATGGATGTGACCGTGAGCACGCTCGGCGATGCCAAGAGCCTGCAGGGCGGCACGCTGATGGTTACCCCCCTGCTCGGCGCCGATGGCGAAGTCTACGCCGTGGGCCAGGGCCAGGTGAGCAGTGGCTTCCGTGCCCAGGGCGCCGCCGCCCAGGTTACCCGCGGCGTGCCCACCGCCGGCCGCATCGCCAATGGCGCCATCGTTGAACGCGAGGTTGGTTTCGAGCTGGCCTCGCTGCCGGTGCTGCGTCTGGCGCTGAAGAATCCTGATCTCACCACCGCCCGGCGTGTCAGCCAGGCGGTATCGACTCTTGCCGGCGTGCCCACCGCGCGCGCGCTGGATCCCACCACGGTGCATATCGACGTGCCCGGCCGCTGGCGCAACGATCTGATCGGTTTCATGACCGAGATCGAGCAGCTGCAGGTGGAAACCGACCAGGTGGCCCGCGTGGTGATCGACGAACGCTCAGGCACCATCGTGATGGGCCCGAATGTGCGCATCGACACGGTTGCCATCGCCCAGGGCCAGCTCACCATCCGCGTCACCGAAACGGCGCAGGTTTCGCAGCCCAATCCCTTCGCCCCGGGTGGCGTGGCCGTGGCCGGCATCGCCGGCACCTCGGCCGCCACCGGCACCGTGCAGGTGCCGCGTATCGGCCCGGACGGCCAGCCGGTGCGCGATGGTTCGGGTAATATCATCTTCGATCCGGTGACCCAGGCGGTGCCCGGCACCGGCACGCCCACTATTCCGGGCCAGGCTGCCGGCGGCGCGCAGACCGTGGTGGTGCCGCGTACCGACATTCAGATCGACGAGCAGAATGATCGCCGGCTGGCGGTGATGCGCCGCGGCGTCTCGCTGCAGGAACTGGTGGATGGCTTGAACGCCCTGGGTGTTGGCCCGCGCGACATGATCACCATCTTGCAGGCGATCAAGGCCGCCGGCGCGCTGCAAGCCGAAATCCAGGTGATGTGAGGCCGCCATGCTCGACGCACTCACCACCTCCCCCGCCCTCAGCAGCTACTCGGCTGAAACCGCGCGTGCCGCCCATGCCCGCATGCGCAATGGCAATGCCCCGCAGAGCGAAAACGGCATGCGCAAGACGGCGCAGGAATTCGAGGCACATTTCCTCGGCCAGATGTTTGAGTTCATGTCCAGCGGCGTGAAGACCGATGGCCCCTTCGGTGGCGGCCAGGCTGAATCGACCTGGCGCACCTTTCTTAACCAGGAATACGGGAAGTCCATGTCGCAGGGTCGCGGCATCGGCATCGCCGACATGGTCTACCGCCAGATGCTGATGATGCAGGAGGGCAAGTAATGAACCCGCAAATGCCACAGCAAGGCCGCCCGTCGCTTCCACCCGCGCTGGCCCGCAAGCTGGCCGCAGCTCGCCCCGGCATGGCCGCAGAACCGTCGCGGCCACAAGATAATACCGGGGCTGGCGCCATCCCGCCCACGCCGAAGGAACTCTATGAAGTGGCAGGGCAGTTCAAGGGCCTGATGCTGGAAGAGATCGCGGCCATCGAACGCCATGATTATACCGCGCTCAGCCAGCTGGGTGAACGCAAGCGCATCATGGCGGGCCTGTTCAAGGAAAAGCAGAAAGTGATGATGCAGCATCTTGATGCCCTGAAGGCATCGCCGCGCGAAGAGCGCATGGTGCTGGCCGATATGCTGGACGAATTGCGCGTCGTGGCCCGCGATAACGAGATCGCCGTGCGTGGCGCCCGCGACGGCCATCAGCGCTTCCTCAATGCTATCATCAAGAGCGCCACCAAACTGGAGCAGCTTGGCAGCGGCTATGCCCGCAACGGCCGCTCCACCGCCCTCTCCGCCAATTACGGCGCCATGCGGCCCGTTTCACTTTTCAGCGACACGAAATGCTGAATCCGATCCGCGCAAGCGGTTTCCTGGGGAGTAACGCCAAACTCGTTTAGCGTTAGTACCTCTCTCTCAACTTGCCCCGTCAGCAATGGCGGGGCACTTTTTTTGCGCGATCAGAATTCCTTCCAGTCATCATCATCGGCTGGCCGGGATGGCGGTGCTGCCTTGGGTGCAGCCATGGCTGGTTTCGCGGCAATTGGCGGCGCTGGTTTGGCTGCGGCCGGTTTGGGCGCGGCTGGCCTGGCTGCTGCGACCGGCTTCGCTGGCGTCGACTTTGCTGCGGCCGGCGGCGGCGCAGCGGGCGCTGCTGCCGCGCTGGGTGCCGCGCCAGCACTGCCGATCTTGAAGAAGGCAACCAAACCGGCCAGCTCGCGCGCCTGATTGGCCAGTGACTGCGCCGAAGCCGTGGTTTCTTCCACCAGGGCGGCATTGCGCTGGGTCATCTCATCCATTTGCCCCACCGCCGTATTCACCTGATCAAGCCCAGTGGCCTGCTCGCGGCTGGCGGCGGCGATCTCGGCCACGATATCGGAAACCTTCTTGATCGAGGCAACAATCTCAACCAACGTGCCGCCGGCCTGGTTCACAAGGGTGACGCCCTGGCGCACCTGATTGTTGGAGGTGGAGATCAGGGCCTTGATATCCTTGGATGCATTGGCGGAACGCTGCGCCAGCGCCCGTACTTCCTGCGCCACCACCGCGAAGCCCTTGCCAGCCTCACCGGCGCGCGCGGCTTCCACGGAGGCATTCAGCGCCAGCAGGTTGGTCTGGAAGGCGATCTCGTCGATCAGCGCCACGATATCTGAAATCCGCTTCGCGCTATCCTCGATGCCACTCATGGCGGCTACCGCCTCCTGCACCACGCTGCCGCCCTTATCGGCGGCATTGCGCGCCGCTTGGCTGAGCTGGTTGGCGGCCTCGGCATTATCTGCATTCAGCTTCACCGTGGTGGTGATTTCCTGCATCGAGGCCGCGGTCTGCTCAATGCTGGCCGCCTGGGATTCGGTGCGGCTGGAGAGATCCTGGCTGCCTGACGACATTTCCGACGACGCGCTCTGCACGGCGCTGGCGGTGCCGCTCAGTTGGCCGGCGACATCGCGCAACTTATCCGCCGTGGCATTCACACTCTGCTTCAGTTCGCCGAATACACCATGATAATCCGTCTTGATGGCGCGGCTGACATCACCTTCCGCCATGCCGGCGAGCACATGGGCGAGTTCGCCGGTCATATCGCGCAATGTGGCCGAGAGGCGGTTGAGCTGTTGCGTGAGGGCAAGCTGGAAGCCTTCTTTGCCAGCCTCACTCAAACGCGTGGTGAGGTCGCCATCAGCGATGCGGTCGCAGAGCGAGGATATTTCTTTGGCTGCCTCGGCCTCACGCGCCTCGCGCTCAAGCCGCCGCCCTTCGCTGGCACGCTGCCGTTCGCCGGCTTCCACTTCCAGCCGTCGCTTGTCATCGGCGTTGCGCTTGAACACCTCGACATTGCGCGCCATGGCGCCGATCTCGTCGGCGCGGTCAGCACCGGGCACTTGGGCTTCCTCGTCACGCGCCAGCCTGGCCATGCTGTCCGATAAACGATTGAGCGGCGCAACAATACCGGCGCGGGCGATGACGATGGAAAGCAGCACCATCAGCAGCAGGCCGCCCACACCGATCATGCCAATGCGCAGGATATGGCGGTTGAAGAAATTCTCTACTTCGGCCTGCAATACGCTGATCTTTTCCGCGTTATCCTTGGCCAGCAACTGCACGGCCTTGTTCAAAGCCTGACGGTTGCTGCGGTTGGCCTCGTTGTCGCCATAAACCCGCGCCTTGGCAGGTGTTTCCTGCACGCCCAAACGCACCAGCTCGGTGCGGAATTCGATGAACTGCTTCACGTTGGTGAAAGCGGCGCCGCGTTCAGGATCAATAGTTGCCGGCAGCAGACTGCGCCATTCCTGCATCAGCACATCGATCTTCTTCAAACCATCCAGCAGCAGTTTGCCGTAGCGGTCGGCTTCCTGGTTGGTCTGCGACATGTAGATACCGCGCGATTCCATCACCACGGCGTTGATCAAGCCATTCACCTGTTCGGCGATCACCGCCTGGCGGGTTTCTTTCTCGATCTGCGCCAATTTGGCGTTATAGGTGCGCAGGGCATCGATGCCAAGAAACGTCATCGTGCCAGCCAGCAATGCCGCCAGAATGACGATAAAGTATATTTTGCCGCCAAGCCCAACGCGGGCCAGTGCCTGATTCATTGCTAGCCTCCCCTGCCGGCTGGTGGTCCGTTCTACATGGAATCGGACCTACCGCCTGCCTCCCCCCATATACTAAGGCGCGCACCGGCGCTACGGAACGCCGTTATCAGCGCCCATTGGCCCCATCACCCCATTGAGGCTCAACCTATTCGGCAGTGTTTGGATTCTTCGGCTCGGCCAAGTCGCTGCCACCCAGGTTGGCCCCGGTCATGCTGATGCCGTCCATTTTCGAGCCAAGGAACTGGCAGCCACGCAGGTCGGCACCGTTGAACACGGCATCCGACAGATTCGCATTCCACATCCGGCCCGTCAGCTTGCCCTGGCCATCGAGCAATTCCAGGGCTCCGAACTTGACGCCGCGCAGCTTGGCACGGTTCAGCTTGGCCCGCACCAGCACGGCACCCGCCAGATTGGAACCATCCAGGGTGGCATCGCTCAGGTCGCTATCGGTGAAATCGGCCATGGTGAGGTCGCAATCGGCCAGCACGATGTTGTGCAGATCGGCCGAGCGGAACAAGGCGGCGCGCAGATCGAAGCTGCCCAGATCAAGGCCGGCCAGGGTCTTGCCGCTGATATCAAAGCGCTGGCCCTTATTGCCATTGGTGTTGATCCATAGGCTGTGCAGATCCAGTTTGATCCGCAGCCAGGAAGGCACCGGCGCGCTGGAATTGCGCATTGCCGCATTGGTCAGATTGGCGCCCGTGAGATCGGTGCTGGAAAGATCCACATTGCGTAGGTTGGCGCCTGACAGATCGGCACCATTGAGCTTGGCCTTGTTGAGATTGGCGCCCACCAGCACGGCATCGCGCAGCCGGGCACCGGAAAGATTGGCGCCAGAGAGATCAGCACCAGCCAGGTTGGCGGCGAATAGGTTGGAGCCGCTGAAATTCGCCTCCTTGGCGGAAGACATCGTCAGGCTGGCCTGACTCAGATCGGCACCGGCCAGATTGGCGCCATCAAGATTGGCGTTGAGCAGGTTGGTCTGGCGTTCATTGGTCTGCTGCGCACCGTTCTTCCAGGTCACCATCTGGCCCGGGCGCAGATCAGCGTCCGTCAGATCGGCGTCGGTAAGCTTGGCGTCCATGAAATTGACGGCGCGCAAATCGCTCTTGCGGAAGCTGGAGCCGCTCAGATCAGCATGGTTGAAGTCACTGGAAAACAGATCGCAGCCATCGAACCGCGAGCCACGCAGCATCGAGCCGGAGAAATTGCAGCCAGCGAGGACTGCCGTGCGGAGATCAAGATTGAGCAGGGAAATCCGCGAGAGTTCGACGTGACGCACCATCAGGCGCTTGCCATTGGCTTGGCCCGAAAGGAAGCGCTGATGCGCCGTCACCGATTGCATGAATGCCCTGGTATTCGGGTCCATAGCCCCTACCGCACCCCTATTTTGCTGCTCACAGTAGTGCAGCCGATGGGCTTATGACCAGCGGTATAATCGCGTCCCGCGCAACAACTGGGCTGCGACACGGCACAGGACACATATAAGCAAGATAGGACACGGCCTGATACACCCCGGCAGCGGCCCGAACTAGACTTGCTTGATATCGTCGAAGTCGTAATTCCAGGGGTTGCCATTGGTGCCGGTAATGGTGCCGATCAGCACCGAACCTGACGAGAATTTACCATCGGCATCGTAATAGAGCCCGCCAGTATCCTCGCGGTAAACAAAACCGGCCTGACCGAAATTCACCGCATTGAAGGCAGCAGCCGAGGAAACCGCCTTGATATTCACATTGTCGGCCAGGTTCTGCGACAGGGTGAAGGTATTGCCGGTCATAGTGTTGGACCGGTTGGTATCGAGTTCGATGGTGTCGTTGCTCGACATACCCGAAACCACCATGCGATCCGACCCGCTGGCCGAGATGAAGGTGAAATAGTCACTGCCCGAGCCGCCATTGGCGGTATTGATGCCGCCGCCGCCGATCATGCGGGCGCCGCCGCTGCCGCTGATCATGGTGTCGTTGCCGGCTTCGCCATACAGGGTGTCAAAGCCATCGCCGCCATTCAGCGTATCATTGCCGTCACCACCATAGAGCTTGTCGCCATATATCCAGCCGGTGAGCACATCATTGCCGGCGCCACCATACATGGTGATTGAAGCGCCAAAGCCGGTGGAGGTGATGACATCGGCGCCGGTGCCGCCATAAACGGTCTGTACGCCGCTGACACTGACCGAGTTGCTGCCATTGGCCAATGTCAGGGTGTCGTTGCCAAAGCCAAGCTGCACCACGCCGTTGGTCATCACCGTGCCGAGCGTGACCTTGTCGCTGCCGCTGCTGCCCAGGATGGTTTCGACATTATTGACCGTGACGGTGTTGCCGTAATTGCCAAGGATCAGCTTGTCCTTGCCGCCGGCCAGATCGACGCTGCCGCCATTGATCTGGCTCTTCATCGTCAGCACGTCGTCAGTATCGCCGCCGCGCAGGTTTTCCACGCCGGTGATCGAGACATCGGCCGTGCCCTGCACGATCAGTGTATCCGTGCCGCCACCAAGATTGACATTGATGGTGCCGCCGCCGCTGATCGCATTCAGCGTCACTGTATCGTTGCCCGAACCACCAATGATGCTCTCGATGTTGGTGACCGTCAGGCTGTTGGTGACATTGGCCAGCGTCAACGAATCACTGCCGGCACCCAGATCAACGATGCCGCCGGTGATGCCCGCGCCGAGCGTGACCAGATCATTGCCGCTGCCGCCGGTGATGGTCTCAGTGTTGCTCACGGTGATCGTGTTGCCGCCATTGGCCAGCGTCAGCTTGTCACTGCCGCCAAGCAGATCAACCGTCGCGCCCGTGATGGCGGCGCCCAGCGCCACGATATCGTTGCCGCTGCTACCCTTCAGGATTTCCACGCCGCTGGCGGTGACCGAAAGGCCGGCCGCGCCCAGGGTCAGCGTATCAGTGCCGGAACCGAGATTGACACTGCCGGAGCCATTGAAGGTGATGGTGTCGTTATTGCTGCCGCCGGTGAGCAACTCGACATTGCTGACCGTGAGCGTGTTTGCGCCGGCGCTGGACAAGGTGAGTTGATCGGTATTGCTGCCCAGGTCGATGCTGCCATTGGAAAGCGCCGCGCCCAGCGTGACGTTATCGGTGCCAATGCCGCCCAGGATGGTCTCGGTGTTGCTCACCGTGAGCGTATTGGCGCCATTGGCCAGTTGCAGCTTATCGCTGCCCGCGGCCAGATCGACATTGCCGCTATTCATGGCCGCGTTCAGCGTCACCGTGTCGTTGCCGGCATTGCCGGTCACCGTCTCGATATTGCTCAGGCTGACATTATTGCTGCCATTGGCCAGCGTCAGCTTGTCGTTGCCGCCGGCCAGGTCGTAGCTGCCATTGGTCAGCGCGGTGAGCAATGTGATCGTGTCATCGGCCGAACCGCCCATGACGGTCTGCACATTGCTGACCGTCAGGGTATTGGCGCTGTTGGCCAGGAAGAGCTTGTCGTTGCCGGCGCCGAGATCGACATTGCCAATCTGGCCGGCGCCGAAATAGACGCTGTCATCGCCGGAGCCGCCGGTCACAGTCTCTATGTTGCTCACGGTCAGCGTGTTGCCGCCGTTGGCCAGCACGATCTTGTCGCTGCCGCCAGCCAGATCATAGCTGCCGCTGGCCACATTAGTGCCGAGCGTGAGCACGTCATTGCCGCTACCGCCGGTCACCTGTTCGATATTGGTAATGGTCAGCGTATTGGCGTTGTTGCTGAGTTGCAGCTTATCGCTGCCGGCGCCCAGATCGAATTGCAGATTAGTCGCCGCGGCGGTGAGCGTGACGCTATCGCCGCCAGTGCTGCCAACAATGGTCTCGACATTGGCGACCGTGACGCTGGCGCCGCTGTTATCCAGCACCAGTTTGTCGCTACCCGCGCCCAGATCGACATTGCCGGAACCAGCGAAGGTGATGGTGTCCGCGCCGCTACCGCCGACCACGGATTCGGTATTGGCGACGGTGAGCAGATTAGTGCCGCTGGTCAGCACCAGCGTATCGCTGCCGCCGCCGAGATTGATAGTACCGTTGGTCAGGGCCGGCGAGATGGTGACCACATCATTGCCGCTGCCGCCGAGCACGGTCTCGATATTGCTGGCGGTCAGGCTGTTGCCGCCAGCCGCCAATTGCAGGGTATCGCCACCGGCACCGAGATCGATGCTGCCATTGCTCAAAGCGGCAACCATGGTCATGGCATCGGCGCCAGTGCCACCCTGGATGGTTTCGACATTCGCGACCGTGACCGTGTTGTTCGCACCGGTGAGGATCAGCTTGTCGGAGCCATGGCCGAGATCGACATTACTGGTGCCGCTGAGGCTGACGACATCGTTGCCAGCGCCACCGGTAACGGTCTCGATATTGGCCAGTGTCAGGTTATTGGCGCCATTGGCCAGGATCAGCTCGTCAGCGCCGGCGCCCAGATCGACATTGCCGCTCTGCTCCAGGCCCAGCGTGATCACATCATTGCCGCTGCCGCCGATGATGCTTTCCACGCAGCTGGCGGTGACATTGGCGCCCACCGAGCCGATGGTGAGCGTGTCGGTGCCTACGCCAAGATTGACCGAGCCGTTGCCGAAGAAGGTGAGGGTATCGGCGCCCGTGCCGCCCAGTACGCTCTCGACATTGCTGGTGGTCAGGCTGTTGCTGCCATTGGCCAGCGTCAGCGTGTCGCTGCCCGCACCCAGGTCGACACTGCCGCCGGTGGCCAGGCTGGACAACGTGATGTGGTCATCGCCGCTGCCGCCCGTGAGCGTCTCGACATTGGCGACGTTCAGGCGGTTGCCATCATTGCCAAGCTTCAGATTGTCGGCGCCGCTGCCCAGATCGATCGTACCGTAATAGGTGACGCCATTCAGCGTCACACTGTCATTGCCGGTGCTGCCGGTCACGGTTTCGGTGTTGGAAACGGTTACGGTATTGCCAGCCCCCGTGAGGGTCAGCTTATCCGAGCCATAGCCGAGATCGATGCTGCCGGTGCCGGCGAAGCTGAGCACGTCGTCGCCGGTGCTGCCGGTGACCGCTTCGATATTGGCAACCGTGATATTGTTGCTGCCATTGGCCATGAACAGCTTGTCGCTGCCGCCGCCGAGATCGAAGCTGCCGCTCTGCGCCGCGCCGAGTGTGATCACATCGTCGCCGCTGCCGCCAATGATAGTCTCAACATTCACCGCTGCCACATTACCGCCGCCGGCGCCCAGCACCAGCGTGTCGCTGCCGCCGCCAAGGTCAACATTGCCGCCACCATTCAGCGTGACGGTATCAGCGCCGGTGCCGCCCTGCACGGTCTCGATATTGGTGGCCGTGACGCTGTTGGTGCCATTGGCCAGGATCAGCTTGTCGCTGCCGCTAGCTAGATCGTAGCTGCCGCCATTGACCGCGCCGCCCAGGCTGATCGTATCGCTGCCGGCATTGCCGGAGATGTTTTCAATATTGCTGGCCGTCAGCGTGTTGCTGCCATTGGCAAGCTGCAGAGTGTCAGTGCCGGCGCCAAGGTCGATGCTGCCCGCGCCCTGAGTGGCGGTGAGTGTCACGGCATCATTGCCGGTGCCGCCCTGGATGGTCTCGATATTCGCCACCGTCACTGCATTATTGGCGCCAGTGAGGATCAGCTTGTCGTTGCCGGCGCCGAGATCGAGCGTACCGGTACCGTTATAGGTTACCACATCATCGGCCGAGCCACCGGTGACGCTCTCAGTGTTGTTCACCGACAGGGTGTTATTCACATTGGCAAGCTGCAGCTTGTCGCTGCCTGCGCCGAGATCGACAGCGGCGCCATTGGCTGCGCCGGTGAGCGTGAGGCTGTCATTGCCGCTGCCGCCGACGACGCTTTCCACATTGGCCGCCGACGCCGTGGCACCGCCATTACCGAGCACCAGCGTGTCGCTGCCCGCACCCAGATCAACGCTGCCACCGGTACCGCTGAGCGTCACCGTGTCAGCACCAGTACCGCCCTGCACAGTTTCGATATTCGTGGCCGTGACAGTGTTAGTGCCATTGGCCAGCTTCAGCGTGTCATTGCCGGCGCCGAGATCGACGCTGCCGCCGCTCACTGCATTCCCGAGCGTGACGGTATCGTCGCCGGTGCCGCCGCTGAGCTGCTCGATATTCGTCGCGGTCAGCGTATTGCCACCATTGGCGAGCTTCAGGCTGTCGCTGCCGGCGCCCAGATCAATGCTGCCGCCGCTGACGCCGCCTGCGAGCGTGACCGCATCAGCGCCGGAACCACCCTGCACAGTCTCGGTATTCGCTACCGTCACGGCATTGGCGGCACCAGTGAGGATCAGCTTGTCGTTGCCACCGGCCAGATCAACGCTGCCGGTGCCGGCGAAGCTCACCGTATCAGCGCCGCTGCCGCCCTGCACGGTCTCGATATTGACCGCGGAGATAGTGTTGGTGCCATCGGCCAGTTTCAACGTGTCGTTACCGCCGAGCAGATCGTAGCTCTGGCCGGTGACCGGAGCAGCAAGCGTCAGCGTATCGTCGCCCGCCGTGCCCATGCTGGTGACCAGGGCGCCATTCAGGTTGAGGCCGAACTGCACCGTGAGTGTGGCGCCGCCATTGATGAAGGTGGCATAATTGACGCCGCCAATCACCACATCGGCGCCGCGCGCCACAAAGCCCGAGGCATCCACATTGTCGCCAGCATCACCACGGATGGTGAGCGTATCGCTATCGGAAACCCGCAGGATATCGGCGGCCGTCAGGGTCACCGCATTGGCGCCGCCACTGGCAAGGTCCAGCATCTCGATGCCGGTGATCTTGGTATCGTTCAGGTTCAGCGCCGTGGCGGCACGCAAGGTATCCGTGCCGGTGCCGCCGGCAATTAGGGTATCTGCGGCGTCATAGACCAGGGTGTCGTTGCCGCTGCCGCCATCCAGCTTATCGGCACCACTGCCACCATCCAGCGTGTCGTTACCAGCGCCGCCCCAAAGATTGTCGTTGCCGTCGCCGCCATCCAGCTTGTCATCACCAACACTGGTCCACAATACATCGTCACCTGCACCGCCGCTCACTGTCACCGAACCGATGGTGTAGGTCTCGCTGGTCAGGTCGACGATGTCGTTGCCGTCGCCGGCATTGATGATTTCAATATCGGTGAGGCGCGCGCCGACACCCGCTGGCGCACTGTAGCGATCATCCAGGAACAGCGCATCGTTGCCGCTGGAAAGGTTCACCGTATCGGTGCCCTCGCCGCCATCGATTACATCATAGCTGCGCACCAAGCCGGAAATGTTCACGGTCTCGCCAGTGCCTGCCACGCCGGCGCCGTTGCCAACATTCTTCGCCGACCAGCCGCCGGTCCAGGTGGCATCTACGGAATTGTTGAACGTATCGTTACCAGCGCCGCCATACAGCATGTCGCTGCCAGTGCCGCCATCGATCACGTCGTTGCCGCTGCCACCACGCAGGGTATCATTGCCGTCGCCGCCAGAGAGATTGGCTGCCGCCGAACCGGTGACCGTGATGCTGTCGGCACCACTGGAGCCAACCACGCTTTCAACGCCGCTGGTGGTGACCGCGCCAGACCCGCCCAGCGTCAGGGTATCGGCGCCGCTGCCGCCCTGCACGGTTTCCACATTGGTGGCCGTGATGGAGCCGCCGCCAGCGCCAAAGGTCAGCGTATCGCTGCCCGCGCCGAGATCGACCTTGCCGGAGCCATTGAAGGTGACGCTATCGTTGCCTGAGCCACCGATCACGCTCTCGATATTGCTGACCGAAAGGCTGTTGGTGCCATCCGCGAGCTTCAACGTGTCGTTGCCCGCCGCGAGATCGTAATTGCCGCCGGTCACCAGATTGCCGAGCGTGACGAAATCATCGCCCGAACCGCCAGTGAGCTTTTCCACATTGGTCAGCGTCAGGCTGTTGCCGCCATTGGCCAGCGACAGGCTGTCATTGCCGTCGCCAAGTTCAATGCTGCCATTGGTGAGGCCAGCCGTGAGCGTGACGGCATCGTTGCCAGCGCCGCCCTGCACGGTCTCGATATTTGCCACTGTCACCGCGTTGGCGGCACCAGTGAGGATCAGCTTGTCGTTGCCGCCGGCCAGGTCCAGCATGCCGGTGCCGCTGTAGCTGACCACATCGTCGCCCGAGCCGCCGGTGACCGATTCCACATTGGCGACGCTGAGCGTGTTGCCTCCATTGGCGAGGAACAGCTTATCCGAGCCGCCGCCAAGATCGATGTTGCCGCTGGACTGCGCCTGGGCCAGCGTGACGCTGTCGTTGCCCGAGCCGCCGAGAATAGTTTCAACATTGGCCGCCGTGGCCGTGGCGCCCGCATTGCTGAGCTGCAGGGTATCAGCGCCGCCGCCGAGATCGACGCTGCCGCCGGTGCCATTCAGGGTCACCGTATCGGCGCCGGAACCGCCCAGCACGGTCTCGATATTGCTTGCCGCGACGCTGTTGGTGCCATCCGCGAGCTTCAGCGTGTCGTTGCCCGCCGCGAGATCGTAATTGCCGCCGGTCACCAGGTTGCCGAGCGTGACATAATCATCGCCCGAGCCGCCGGTGAGGCTTTCCACATTGGTCAGCGTCAAGCTGTTGCCGCCATTGGCGAGCTTCAGGCTGTCATCGCCAGCGCCGAGATCAATACTGCCATTGACCAGGCCGGCCGTCAGCGTGACCGCATCCTTGCCGGCGCCGCCCTGAATGGTTTCGGTATTGCTCACCGTTACCGCGTTGGCCGCGCCGGTGAGGATCAGCTTATCGTTGCCACCGGCCAGATCCAGCGTGCCAGTGCCGTTATAGCTCACCACATCGTCGCCGGAACCGCCGGTGACGGATTCAACATTGGCAACATCAAGCGTGTTGCCGCCATTGGCCAGGAAGAGCTTGTCTGACCCGCCGGCGAGATCGACGCTGGCGCCATCCACCGGCTGATCGAGATAGACCACATCATCGCCCGCGCCGCCGCTGAGCGTTTCAACGCCAGAGGCCGTGAGCGTGTTGCCGCCATCGGCGAGGTCCAGGCTGTCGGCGCCATCGCCGAGATCGATATTGCCGTTGGTCAGCGTGCCGCCCAGCGACACGGCATCATTGCCGCTGCCGCCCTGCACGGTTTCGGTGTTGCTCACCGTCACGCTGTTGCCGCCATCGGCCAGCGTCAGCTTATCCTTGCCGCCGCCCAGATCGATGCTGCTGCCGCTGACCGGATCGGCAAGCGTGATATCATCGTCGCCTGAACCGGCAACCAGGGTCTCGACATTGGCCACCGTCAGCGTGTTGCCATCGGCAGAAAGAATGAGCGTGTCGTTGCCGGCGCCCAGATTGATCACGCCCGGCACGCTGGGCGGCACCAGGGTGACGGTATCGTCGCCCGCGCCGCCAACCACGTTCTCCACATTGGAAACCGTGACATTATTCGTGCCGCCGCCAAGCGTCAGGGTATCGTCGCCGCCGCCGAGATCGAGCGTGCCGGTGCCGCTATAGGTGACGGCATCCTCGCCAGCACCGCCATTGACGGTTTCGACATTGGCCACGGTGAGCGTGTTGCCGCCATCAGCGAGCGTCAGCGTGTCGTTACCGGCACCGAGATCAAGCGCCACGCCATCCACCGGGCCAGCCAGGGTGACATCATCAGCGCCCGTACCGCCGGCAATGCTTTCCACATTGCTGACCGTGACCGCGCCACCATCGGGGCCAAGCTTCAGTGTATCGGCGCCAGCGCCGAGATCGACCACGCCGCTGCCGTTGTAGGTGACCGTATCGGCGCCCGCACCGCCATTCAGCGTTTCGACATTGGTCGCCGTGAGCGTGTTACCGCCATCAGCGAGCGTCAGCGTGTCGCTGCCGCCACCCAGATCGACGCTGGTGCCGGAAACCGCATCAGCCAGAGTAATGACATCGGCGCCGCCGCCGGCAATCAGAGTCTCAACATTGGCAACCGTGAGCGTGTTGCCATCGCTGGAAAGAATCAGGGTGTCGTCACCGGCGCCAAGATCAATCGTGCCGGGCACGCTCGGCGGCACCAGGGTGACCGTATCGGAACCTGCGCCGCCCACCACGTTCTCCACATTGGAGACCGTGACGTTATTCGTGCCCTCGCCGAGCAGCAGCGTATCGTCGCCGCCGCCGAGGTCGAGCGTGCCGGTGCCGCTATAGGTGATCGCGTCTTCACCGCCGCCGCCATTGACGGTTTCAACATTGGCGAGGGTCAGCGTGTTGCCGCCATCAGCCAGAGAAATACTGTCGTCGCCAGCGCCAAGATCGATGCTGCCGCCATCCTGCGGCTGGCCCAGCGTGACATCATCACTGCCCTTGCCGCCGGTGATGGTCTCCACATTGGCGACCGTGACACTGCCACCGGCATCGCTCAAATTCAGGCTGTCATTGCCGCCGCCGAGATCGACCGTGACGCCATCGGCGTCGCCAACCAGGGTCACGTCGTCACCGCCAGCGCCGCCCAGGATCGTTTCGGCATTCGCCGCCGTGACATTGCCACCGCCACCCGCCAGGGTCAGGGTGTCATCGCCGGCGCCCAGGTCAACATTGCCATCGCCAATGATCGTCAAATCATCGGCGCCGCTGCCGCCCGTGACGGTCTCGGCATTGCTGACCGTGAGCGTGTTGCCGCCATCGGCCAGCGTCAGCGCATCATTGCCACCACCGAGATCGACGCTGTCGCCATCCAGATTATCGCTGAAGGTGACATCGTCGCTGCCAGCACCGCCATTCAGCGTTTCCACGCCGGAAACCGTGACCGTGGCGCCATCAGGGCCGAGAGTCAGTGTGTCATTGCCACCGCCGAGATCGACTTCGCCCGTACCATTGAAGGTAACGGTGTCGCTGCCCGAACCGCCAGTGACGGTTTCGGCATTGCTCACCGTGAGGCTGTTGCCGGCATCATTCAAGGTGAGCGTGTCGTCGCCAGCGCCAAGATCGATGCTGCCGCCGGTGACCCCGGTGCCGAGCGTGACATCGTCGCCGCCATTGCCGCCGGTAACAGTCTCCACATTGCTGACCGTGAGGCTGTTGCCGCCATCGGCCAGCACCACGCCATCCTTGCCGCCGCCGAGATCGATGACGATATCGCCATCCGCATTCTCGCCAAGCGTCACGGTGTCGCTGGCGCCACTGCCGGTGATGGTTTCAGTGCCGGTGACCGTGTACTTGCCGCCGCCAGCGCCGATCTGCAGCGTATCGTTACCCTCGCCCAGGTCAGCCGTGCCGCCACCATTGAAGGTGACAATATCATCGCCGGTGCCGCCGGTGACGGTCTCAACATTGGTGGTGGTGAGCTTGTTGCCACCATCGGCCAGGATCAGACCATCGGCGCCATCACCCAGGTCGAAATTGCCCGCCGCCACAGTGGTATCGAGCTGGAAGGTGACATTGTCTTTCGCGCCGGCGCTGGTGACGGTCTCTACATTCACCGCCGTGACCATCGTGGTCTCGCCCACCAGCACCAGCTTGTCCTGGCCTTCGCCGAGGTCGATATAGCCCTTGCCGGTGAAGGTGACGTAATCGTTCCCGGTGCCGCCGATCACGGTTTCGACATTGTTGATGGTCAGCTTGTTGCCGCCATCAGCCAAGACCAGAAGATCGCTGCCATCGGCAAGGTCGATGGTGCCGCCGGTGCGGCCCTCAGTGAGCACAACGGCATCGTTGCCCTTGCCGCCGGTGATGCTCTCGACATTGCTGACTTGCACATAATTGCCGCCGTCGCCGAGCGTCAGCATCTCCGCCGTAGCGGAACCGATCACGCGCTCGATGCTGCTGGTGGTTACGGCCGTGGTGCCGGCGCCCAGCGTGATTTCGTCCACACCATCGCCGCCGATGATGGTTTCCGTATTGGCGACCAGGAAGGTGTTGCCGCCATTGGCCAGGATCAGCTTGTCGGCGCCACCGGCCAAATCGATGCTGCCGCTCTGCAGCCGGTTGGTCAGGGTGACGGTGTCGCCACCCGCGCCGCCAACAACATTCTCTACATTCGATGCCGTGACATTGTTGACAACGCCATTCAGCGTCAGCGTGTCAGTGCCGCCACCCAGGTCGAGCACACCCGTACCGGCAAAGGTGATGCTGTCATTGCCGCTGCCGGCCGTGACACTCTCCACATTGCTGATGCTGAGGCTATTGTCACCATTGGCCAGCTTCAGGATGTCGATGCCGCCAAGCAGGTCCACCTTGCCGTTGGTCACGGCCGTGGCCAACGTCACCGTATCGGTGCCGCTGCCGCCGATCACAGTCTCGGTGTTGATGCCGTTGAAAACATTGCCGCCATCAGCCAGCTTCAGGCTGTCGCGGCCAGCACCCATATCGATGCTATAGGCGTTGCCCGCTGCGCCGACGGTCTGCGCCAGGGTGATGTTGTCGTTGCCGCTGCCGCCCTGCACACTCTCGAAATTCGAGACCGTGACGGTGCCGCCCACATCATCAAGCATGCGCAGGGTATCGTTGCCCGCGCCAAGATCAACACTGCCGGTGCCGGCGAAGGTGATGGTCTCGTTGCCGCTGCTGGCGGTCACGGTCTCGATATTGGCCGTGGTGATGCTGTTATCGCCCTTGGCCAGCGTCAGGCTGTCATTGCCGCCCATCAGGTCGACCTTGCCGCCCACCAGCACGGTGCCCAGCGTCAGCGCATCGCCATTGGCGGAGCCGATCACTGTTTCAATATTGGTGAGCGACAACACGCCGCCGCTATTGATGATCAGTGTGTCGCTGCCCGCACCAAGATCGATCACGGTCTTGGTTGGCTGGCTCGGGCCGAGCGCGATGGTGTCGTTGCCCGAGGAGCCGATCACGGTCTCGACATTGTTGATCGTGAAGGTGCTGCCGCCGACGGCGAGCACCAGCTTGTCCTTGCCGTTGCCCAGATCCATCATGCCATTGGTGATCACATCGCCAATGGTGATGGTGTCGTTGCCGGTGCCGCCGATCACCGTCTCGGTGCCCTGGATGGTCTGGGTATTGTTGCCGTTGGCCAGGGTCAGTTTATCGTTGCCGGCGCCAAGATCGATATTGGCGTTCTTTGTCAGCACCGCCTTGAACTGCACGGCATCATTACCGCTGCCGCCGGTCATGGTTTCAACGGCAGTGATGGTGACGTTGTTGGATGCACCCGTGAGGGTCAGTTTATCGCCGCCGCCGGCCAGATCGATGATGCCGGTGCCGCTGAAGCTCACATTGTCGGCGCCCGAGCCGCCGGTAACCGTTTCAGCATTGCTGATGGCGATGGTGTTGCCGCCATTGGCCAGCTTCACCAAGTCTTTGCCCGCACCAGCATCCACCATCGTGCCGGCAGCGGCCGGCGCCATGAAGGTGATCTTGTCGTTGCCGCTGCCGCCGATAACGGTTTCAACATTAGCGAAGGACGCGGCGTTATTGCCATCGGCCAGCACCACCTTGTCGCTGCCGGCGCCAAGATTAAAACTGCCCTTGGAAAGCGTGGCGGCGTTATAGACGATGTCGTCGCCATCCTGGCCAACCACCGTCTCGACATTCTTGAGCGTCTGGACGTTGTTGCCGCTGGCCAGCGTGATCTTGTCGGTACCGCCACCGAGATCGATGATCGAATTGCTCAGCTTGGTGTCGTTCAGGGTGACGATATCGGCAGAGGTGCCGCCAACCAGGCTCTCGAGATTGGAGACCGTGACCATATTGGCATTGTTGCCGAGCACCAGGGTGTCGGTGCCGCCGCCCATATCTACCAGGGCACGGCCGGATTTGTCGAGCCGCACGGTGTCGTTGCCGGCGCCACCGGTCACCGTCTCGACATTGACCGTGGTGACCGAGTTGGTCGTGTTATCCAGCACAAGGCTGTCGCTGCCATTGCCGAGATCGACCTTGGCATTCACCAAGGCATCCTTGACGGTGAGAGCGTCGTCGCCGCTGCCGCCAGTGATGGTTTCGAGATTGGCAACAGTGGCAGTATTGCCCGCATTAGACAGCTTCAGCGTGTCGCTACCGCCACCAAGATTGATCGAGGCATTGGAAAGGCCAGTCGATACCGTGAGCTTGTCGGCGCCAGCACCGCCGGTCACGGTTTCGGTGTTGCTCACCGTGACGGGGCCGCCCGTGGCGCTCAGATTCAGCGCATCCTGGCCATCGCCCAGATCAACCGAAACCTTGGCCGAACCATTACCCAGAGTGATGGTATCGGCCTTCGATCCGCCCGTGATGTTCTCGACATTGTTGACGGTGACTGTGTTCTCCGCATCGGCCAATTGCAGGCTGTCGCCACCGGCACCAAGATCAATGGACATGGTGCTGGAGACGGCGCTGGAGAAGGTGACCGCATCCGCGCCGCTGCCGCCCTGAATGCTCTCCACATTGGCGAGTGTGATGGTGTTGGTGCCCGATACCAGCGCGACCTTATCGGCGCCATCGCCGAGATCGAACTGCGCCGAGCCATTCTTGGTCATCACCACGGTATCGCCGCCGCTGCCGCCAACCACGGTGTCGATATTGGCCACCGACACGGAATTGCCGCCATCAGCCAGCGTCAGGCTGTCTTGGCCACGCACCAGATCGAACTGACCGCCATTGATATTGGTCTTCAGCGTGATGTCGTCATCGACCAGGCTGCCGGTCACGGTCTCGACATTCGAGAGATTGAGCGTGTAACCACCAAGGCCGTTCAGCGTGAGCGAGTCGGCGCCAGCGCCGAGGTCGATCATGCTTTCCGAACCAAGATCAGAAGTGAGCGTGACCTTGTCCGAGCCGGCGCTGCCGACAATGGTTTCAGCGCCCGATACGCTGACCAGGTTGGCCGAGCCACCCAATGTCAGGCTATCCTTGCCCTCGCCCAGCGCCACATCGCCACGGCTGATGCCGGTGGTCATTTGCACGCGGTCATCACCACCGCCGCCAATCACGCTTTCAACATTGGTCAGCACGGCCTGATTGCCGCCATCGGCCAGCGTCACGCGGTCAGCGCCAGCGCCCAGATCTACATTGTTCTGCGTGCCAAGCTGCGTGGAGAAGGTAACCTGATCGGCGCCCGTGCCGCCGGTCACGGTCTCAACATTGCCCACCGTCAGCGAATTGTTGCCATTGGTCAGGATCAGCTTGTCAGCACCGCCGCCAAGATCGACAAAATCGCTCTGGGCATTCGCCGTGAGCGTGACGGCATCGGCGCCCGCGCCGCCCAGCACGCTATCGACATTGGCTGCGCTGACCGTGTTGCCGCCATCGGCCATGCGCAGGGTATCGTCACCGATGCCCAGATCAACTTTGAGATTCTGCGCCGGGTTGGTGAGTGTTACGTCATCAATGCCGGTGCCGCCGGTGATCGACTCGATATTGCCAACCGTGGCGACATTCTTGGCATCAGCAAATTTCAGGCTGTCAGAGCCACTGCCCAGGTCGATGCTGCCGGTGAAATCCTTGTTGAGCGTCAGCTTGTCAGCGCCAGCGCCACTGGTGATGGTCTCAACGCCCGAGGCCGTGAAAGCGCCACCACCATTGCCCAGCGCAAGGCTATCGCTGCCCTCGCCCAAATTGACTTCGGCCTTCGTGGTGCCGTCGCTCAGCCTCACGCTATCGGCGCCCGAGCCGCCGTTGATCACTTCAACATTGCTGGCGGTGACACGGTTGATGCCATCGGCGAGGCGCAGGCTGTCAGTGCCGCCACCAAGATCAACATTAATGCCATCCGGCACGGCCTTGCCCAGCGTCACATTCTCGGTCGCACTGGAGCCGCTGATACTTTCCACATTGGTGATGGTGAAGTCGCCGCCCGACAGCGTCAGCTGATCCTGGCCGGCGCCAAGGTCGATCTGGCTGGCGGTGGCTTTGCCGCTCACGGTCACAGTATCGGCGCCGGTGCCGCCAGTCAGCGTCTCAACGCTGCTCACGGTGATGCGGTTCTCGCCATTGGCCAGCGTCAGGCTATCGGCGCCATCCCTGAGATCCACCTTCATGCCGCTGATCGGTTGCTCAATGGTCACCGTATCAGCGGCGCTGGCGCCGGTGATGGTTTCAACATTGGCCACCAATACGGTGTTGGCCGAGCCATGCAGCAGCAGGGAATCGGCGCCAGCACCGAGGTCAATACGGCTGCCGGTGGTGAAGGCGCTGCGGGCTTCAACCACATCGGCGCCCGCGCCGCCGATCACGGTCTCAACCTGGTTGACATAAACCATGTTGCCGCCAGCGCCGAGCGTCAGCGTGTCATTGCCATCGCCGAGCGAGAAACTCGCCTTGCTGGCCGGCGCGCTGACAAAGACGCTGTCGTTGCCGCTGCCGCCCAAGGTGTTTTCAACATTGGAGACGTAGACGGTGTTGCCGCCATTCGCCAGCGACAATTGATCGGTGCCAGCGCCGAGATCGATGCGCGCGCCATTGGTTGTGGCGCTCAGCGTGATGTTGTCGTTGCCCTTGCCGCCGGAGATCGTCTCGACATTGGCAATGGAGGCCATGTTTGATGCATCGGGCAGTTGCAGCGAGTCAGCGCCGCCCGCGAGATCGATCTGCGCGCCGCCCACAAGTTTGGTCACAGTGATCCTGTCGTCGCCGCTGCCTCCTTGCAGCACATCGACGTTTGACAGGGTCTGGTTACCCCCCTGGTCATTCAGGGTCGTAGGCAAAACGCACTCGTCTCCTTCTGAGATGTGCCACGCATGAATACGCAACACGCTTTACGCAAAGCTCTTAAGCGCAGTGAGAGATGTCGGGCTCTGCGGCGATATTCGCCGCCTCCCAACCTCATGCAGATGCCGCCCGGTGTTCTCACCGACGGCTTCCGAATGAACCACCCAACACAACGCCACGATGTTCATAACAGATTACCGCGCTCAAATTTGCGGCAACACTATTACGAAACCATCAACACGCTACCACAAATTGCTTGGTCGTTGCATACGGAAACTTTCCTAGGTCACGGGTATTTGCGTTATTTAATATGGCCTTAGATTCTCCCGACGGGGACGGTATTTTAAGCCGAGTCGGCTGCTCAAACTCACCATTTGGTTGCAATCCACTTTGTGCGAAATACAATTTTCAGCAGATATCTAGGATCGTCTGGGCACAATCTATAATTATATTTCCGATGCTGGGGCTGGCCCTCTTGGCCGTTCGGGCAGCCCTTTGATAACCGTGGCGCGGGCCGAATAATTCAAGGTTGATTTATTATTATATATACTCGTGTAAATATATATTGTTTGTTGAATGCAGCGATTTGCGCCCCCGCCCTTAGGGCAAGGCCGCGCGCGACTCGGGTGCCGGAAAATCGGTATGACGACCTAACGGATTGCAGGGCTTATAGCTAAACGCCCACAGAGCTGTGGGCGGGCCAAAAACTGATTCGATAAATAGGAAGAAATGGCGCGCTCGAAGAGATTCGAACTCCTGACCCCCAGATTCGTAGTCTGGTGCTCTATCCAGCTGAGCTACGAGCGCGTGACGCAGCGAACCGCGACGGGGCCGGAACCTACTCAATACGCCCCCCTGATGCAAGCATCTCAGGGGCGCCTTTCCCGCCGCCTGCAAGTCCCGGATTTTCAAGGAAGAAGGTGCTTGCTTGGGCGCGGCGGCATTCGCTACAATGCGCCTGTTTCCGCCTTCGGAACGCTGGCTTTGCTTTGATTTTGCCGCTCCCTGTAGAGTCTGCTGGGAATTGCGGGCATCGCGGCAGGCCGAGCCGGAGACGAAACGGGGGTTGCCGCGGCAACAGGATGTCTGCATTTCTCGTGGTCGGCGCAGCCGATCTGGGGTGATGCAGCATTATGGGTTGCGGTAAGCTGTAACGCTATAACGATTCAAACATGAGACGGCGCGGCATGTCACATCCTGTTGTCTATCCGGCTGACCGCCTTCCGCAACGCCGCCGGCGTGCGGCCTTAAATGCTGCCTCGGCCCTGGCTTTGGTCTCGTTGCTCTCGGCCTGCTCCTACGTCACGGATGAGCTTTGGCCATCGCTGACCGGCGAAGATCCCACCGGTAAGCCGGTGCTCAGCCAGCAAATCGCCCCCTCGCCCGCCGAAGGCAATCCGCAGCCCACCTTGAGCTTCAACCAGCAGGCCCAGCAGCCCATGCCGGTGCCGCCGCAACTCGGCAACACCGCCTATCAGCCGATTGGTGTCACCCAGGGCCAGCCGACCGGCACCTTTGTGGGCCAGAAGGTGCAGCAGATGCGCGCCGAACTGGGGCAATTGCAGCAGGCGGTCGCGACCCGCAGCCAGCAGGTTCAGGGCATCCGCGGCTCGGCCACAGCGAATTCGCAGCGCTATCATGGCACGGTTGCCGCCATCAATACCCGCCTGCAGATGGGCACCACGCCGGGCAATCCGATCCTGGTGAACCAGTGGAATCAGGCCCAGGCCGATCTCGACCGCATGGCCACCGATGTGGCGGCGATGAATTCCTTGAGCAACGAAGTGGCCGCCGATTCGGCGATGGCCACCTATTTGCTGCAGGCGACCAAATCCACCTACTCGATCTCCGGCGCCATCGACGAAGACCATCGCCAGCTCTCTGTGCTGGAGGATGAAACCTCCAAGACCGTGGTGCAGATCGACCGCCTGCTCGGCGAATTGTCGGAAGACGTGGCGCGCCAGACGGCCTATGTGGGCAGCGAGCGCGGCAACCTCACCACGGTTTCCACCGCGATCAAGACCGGCGAAGCGCTGGGCCCGTCGCTCGGCACCCGCGCCTTCACCGCCGCCACCATGGCTGGCGGCGGCCAGCAACTCGCCTTCGCCGCTCCTGGCGGTGCCGTGGGCGCGCCAATTGGCCTGCCCGTGGTCGGCTCCGATGGCCGCACGCCGCTGGTGGTGATCCGCTTTGATCGTGCCGATGTGCCCTATCAGCAGGCTCTATACAACGCCGTGACCAAGGCGCTGGAACGCCGCCCGCAGGCGCAGTTCGATGTGGTGGCGGTTTCTGCCGGCCAGGGCAACGTGGCCCAGGTGGCAAGCAACCAGAATCAGGCGCGGCGTAATGCCGACCGTGTGGTGCGCAGCCTTGCCGAAATGGGCCTGCCTGCCAGCCGCGTCACCGTCTCGGCCGCCGGCAACCCGCAGAGCGCGGCCAACGAAGTGCATGTGCTTGTGCGCTAAGCGCCGCCATCTCGAATAAACAAGCCCCGCCGGTGCAATCCGGCGGGGCTTTTTCTTTGTCTGCGCGCCCGCCTCAGACGCCGCCGATAAAGTGCCAGAGGATGCCGAGTGCAGCGGCGCCTGCCAGGGTTTTCGCCATGCCGAGCTTGAACCAGAACAAGGCCGCCACCGAGGCCAGCATGAGCACCAGCGCCGCCGGATTGATTGAAGCCAATACCGGCACATGCAGCGACAGGCCGGCATTGGTCAGCTTCGTCACCTCGCTGAACAGCGTATGCAGGGCGAACCAGATGGCGAGGTTCAGCACCACACCAACAACGGCCGCCGTGATCGCCGAGAGCGCCGCGCCCACCAGCTTGTTGCCGCGCAGGGTTTCGATGAAGGGCGCGCCAAGGAATATCCACAGGAAGCACGGCACGAAAGTGACCCAGGTGGTGAGTATCCCGCCGAGCGTGGCGGCCAGCATCGGATGCAACGCGCCAGCATCGCGATAGGCGCCCATGAAGCCAACGAATTGCAGCACCATGATCAGCGGCCCCGGCGTGGTCTCTGCCATGCCCAGGCCATCGAGCATTTCGCCCGGCCGCAGCCAGCCGTAATGCTCGACCGCCTGTTGCGCCACATAGGCCAGCACCGCATAGGCGCCGCCAAAAGTGACCACCGCCATCTGACTGAAGAAAATGGCGATCCGACTGAACACATTGTCTGGCCCAAACGTGACCAGCAGTGCCAGGATCGGCGCAAGCCACAGCAGCAGGCAGATCGTGGCCACCTTCAGCGACCAAACTAGATTCGGCCTGGTATGCGCCGGCACGGATTCACCCAGCAGCGATTCCGCATCGGCGAGCACGGGGCCGCCCGCGCTCTTATGGCCGCCGCCGAGCAGGAAGCTGCTGAGGCCAAGTTTGCCGCCCACAAAGCCGATCACGGCGGCGCCAAGAATGATCCAGGGGAAGCCGATGCCGAACACGAAGATGCCGATGAAGGCGGCGGCCGCGATCAGCACCATGGTGGTATTCTTGAGCGCCCGCTTGCCGATGCGGATCACCGCTTCCAGCACCACGGCGAGCACGGCGGCCTTGAGCCCGAAGAACAGGCCCTGCACCACGCCGACATTGCCAAGCCCGGCATAAAGCCAGCTCAGGATCATGATGGCGACGAAGCCCGGCAACACGAACAGTATGCCAGCCATCAGGCCGCCCAGCGTGCGATGCATCAGCCAGCCGATATACACGGCCAATTGCTGCGCCTCCGGCCCCGGCAGCAACATGCAATAATTCAGCGCATGCAGGAATCGGTTCTCGCCTATCCATTTCCTCTCTTCCACGATGATGCGATGCATCATGGCGATCTGCCCCGCCGGTCCGCCAAAACTCAGCGCCGCCACCCGCGCCCAGACCCAGAAGGCCTGCGCGAGTGAAACGCCATGCGCGGGCGCCTGGTCCAGCGGCGTCGTGATACGATCATTGGCACTCATTGCAATACCTTTCAGCGGCCCTGCAGGCGGAAGGATTCGTAAAGGCCCTCGAACAATTCCGAGCCTTTGGCGATGCGATCATTATCATCGCCCGGCGCCATGGCGATGCCGCCAAGCAGGCGGGCGATGCCGGGTGCCTCATCGCGACCGAACTTGCCATCCTTCAAGTCGATATCATGGATGATCTCGGCGATGGCATTCAGAGCGGCATCGTTGAGGCCGCAGCGTGCCAGCAGCACCTCGAAAGTGCAGCGATCCCCTTCATGGGTGAATTCGCCCTGGAACATGTCGAAGCGCAATTCGCCAGCTTGCGCCACATAGCCTTTCGCGGGCACGAATTTGAAGCGTGCCTCGGGATCGATGAAGCGGCGGATCAACCAGGCTGAAGCGATGCGATCCACCTGCACGCCGGTGCGGGTGACCCAGATGCGTTGCTTCAACTCCCCGAAGCGGGTATCGGCCCTGGTCGGCATGTTCGCGCTCTCCTGTTCCTTCACGCGCGCCTCAAGGGCAGCGACTATGCCCTCTGCGCTTTCGCGGCTATCGGCGCCAAAGAAATCGATGGTGATGATCTGCGCCATCCGCGTGCGCAGGCGCGTTACCTGCGCCTTCACTTCGCTGCTCGGATCGATCTCGCCCGCTTCGGCCAGTTTGGCGAACAGCAAGCGGGCATCCTGGGCCAGTTCCTGGTAATCGGCATCGCGGGCATCGTTGAACCTGGCGCGCACTTCCTGGTCGCTCAGGCCCTCGATCAGCCGCGCCTCGCAGATCATCGCTTCGCCACCACTCTCGGTGATCTCGCGCAACAGCCATTGGAAATCCTCCTGGCTCTGCTCCGATACCGGCAAAGCATAAACGGTCTTCTTCACCGCCACGGCGCCGATGCCCTGCAGCCGCCGCCAGATCTTCACCCGCAGATAAGCCGGCTTGGCGGGAAGCTGGTGAACCAGCAGCAGCCAACGGTCGGTCACGGGGGGGTGAATCATCATGCTCGCAGCCTAGCATTCCAGATTAAAAATGCAACACTTGTATCTTTTAGTTTTATATGTATCATTAATCATCCCATTTCGGAGAAAACCCATGTCTCATGCCATTCGCGCCCTGCCCTTCAAACCGCCCCGCCTCATTGGTCTATCGGAAAAGCTGCTGGCCAGCCATTACGAGAATAACTATGGCGGCGCCGTGCGTCGCCTGAATGCCATCGATAGCCAATTGGCCGGGCTGGATTGGGGTAAAGCCCCGGTTTTCGTCATCAACGGCCTGAAGCGCGAGCAGCTGATCGCCACCAATTCGATGATCCTGCATGAGGCCTATTTCGATGCCCTGGGCGGCTCGGGCGACCCTGCGGGCGACCTGGCCGAGGCCCTTGAGCGCGATTTCGGCAGCGTTGCCGCCTGGCGCCAGGAATTCACCGCCATGGGCAAGGCGATGGGCGGCGGCTCCGGCTGGGTGCTGCTGACCTGGTCAGCCCGCCTTGGCCGCCTCACCAACCAATGGGCCGCAGACCACGCGCATTGCCTGGGTGACGGCGCCGTGGTGCTGGCGCTGGATATGTATGAACACGCCTATCACATGGATTTCGGCGCCAAGGCCGCCGCCTATGTGGATGCCTTCATGCAGAACATCGCCTGGGACCGCGTGGGCGAACGCTATCGACGGGCTATCAGCGACGGCAGAGCAGCGGAAAAACCGGCCGCCGAGGAAATCAGCGTTGAAGCTTTGCAGACACTGATCGCGCAGCAATGCGATGTGATCCTGCTGGATGTACGGTTGGAGGAGGACCTGGCCAAGGGCAGCGATATCCTGCCCAACGCCCTGTGGCGGCGGCCGCAGGATGTTGAAACCTGGGCCAAGGATTTGCCGCGCGACACACCGCTCGTCGCTTATTGCGTCTACGGCTTCCAGGTCAGTCGCGATGCCGTGGCAGCCTTGCGCAAGCATGGGCTGGATGCCCGCACGCTGTCAGGCGGCATCGCCGCCTGGCATGCCCTTGGCGCCCCCACTGCGCCAAAACCCTGAAGGAGCAAATGTTATGAAATGGGTTACCCGCGAACGCCCGAAAATCGACCGCATCGCCTGCCCCTGGCTGATCACCCGCTTCATCGATAAGGAACCCGAATTCCTCTATGTACCCGGCAACAAGGTGCTGGAAACCGCTGAGCGCACCGGCGCGATCCCCTACGACATCCCCAAGGTGAAGTTCAGCCATGTCGGCGAGAAATGTTCGTTCGATGCCTTCCTGGCTGAATACCAGCTCACCGAACCGGCCTTGCAGCGCCTGGCTGAGATCATTCGCGGCGCCGATACCGCGCGCCTGGACCTGACGCCACAATCAGCCGGCCTGTTCGCAATCTCGTTGGGTTTGGGCGCGGTCTATACCGACGACCACGAAATGCTGGCGCATGGCATGGTGATGTATGACGGGCTCTATGCTTGGTGCAATATCCTGCAGGCCGAAACCCATAACTGGCCGCCACGGGTCTGATCCGCGTATAAATTCCTGGTGGGCGGTGAGAGGGTCGAACTCCCGACATCCTCGGTGTAAACGAGGCGCTCTACCACTGAGCTAACCGCCCCCGGATTGCCTGCGGGCGCCCGCTTATAGCAGGCTGCGCCGCCCCTGCAAAGATACTGGCCTTGGCCGCCGAATCCCGCCAGACTGCCGATAATGGCCGCTGTCGACAGAAGCTTATTACCGCCCGATCTGACCCAGTTCCTCGATTTATGGGAAGCCAAGCGGCGCGGTCGCGCCATGCCGGCGCGGGCCGATTTCACCGTGGAGGAACTGCAGCCCTGGCTCAGCCGGCTGCATCTGGTGCGGGTTGAAGGTGAGAATGGCGCCGATGGCCGTTATGTGGTGTTCTCCACGGCCTCCGCCGAGCGCTATGGCCGCGAGATGACCGGCAAGCTGATCAGCCAGTTCGAGCCGATCGAAATGGCCGAGCGCGCCCTGGCCGATCATCGTGCCCTGCTGCAAAGCCGCGCACCGGTTTTCAACCTGGTGAACGACACGTTCGGCCCCGTGCTGATGCATTGGTGCCGCCTGGCCGTGCCCTTGAGCGACGACGGCATCAAAATCGACCGCTACCTGGTCGCCCTGCACTACTACCTTTAGGAGCTTTAGCCGACCGCTTCCTTGAGCGATTTGCCGGCGCGGAACTTTGCCTGACGGGTGGGCGGCAAATCGATACGCTCGCCGGTGCGCGGGTTGCGGCCCGGGCTGGCGCGGCGGGTGCCGACAAAGAAGCTGCCGAAGCCCACGATGCGGACTTCTTCGCCCTTCTTCAGCGAGTCGGTGATCAGATCGAACACCGCCTCCACCGCCCGCTCAGCCTGTTCCTTGCTGAGCCCAGTGGTCTCGCGCACCTGAACCATCAGATCCTGCTTGTTCACACCGCTCCGCCTTTCCGCGCCGTTCTCGTTGCTGCTCAGTGTTTGATCACGCCATGCTCGCCGTCGGCATCCGACGGATCCACCACCGGTGGCTTGGCAAGGTCTTCCGTATCGGCCCACTCGATGGCCACCAGCGGGGCGGTCAACGCCTCGCGCAGCACCTCCTCGCAGGTGGATACCGGCAGGATCTCCAGCCCCTTCTTCACATTCTCGGGGATTTCGACCAGGTCCTTTTCGTTTTCCTTCGGGATCAGCACCTTCTTGATGCCGCCGCGATGGGCCGCCAGCAGCTTTTCCTTCAGGCCGCCGATGGGCAGCACGCGGCCGCGCAGCGTCACCTCACCGGTCATCGCCACATCCTTGCGCACCGGAATGCCAGTGAGTACGGAAACAATGGAGGTGACCATGGCAACACCGGCCGAGGGCCCGTCCTTGGGCGTGGCGCCTTCCGGAACGTGGATATGGATATCGCGGCGATCAAAGATCGGCGGCTTGACGCCAAAGGCCACGGCCCGCGACCGCACAAAGGAGCGCGCCGCCTGCACCGATTCCTGCATCACTTCGCCGAGCTTGCCGGTGATGGTCATGCGTCCCTTGCCCGGCAGCATCACCGCTTCAATGGTCAGTAGCTCGCCGCCCACTTCGGTCCAGGCCAGACCGGTGGTGGTGCCCACCAGATCTTCCAGTTCGGCTTCGCCATAGCGGTACTTGCGCACGCCGGCATACTTTTCCAGATTCTCCGAGGTGATCTTCACCGCCTTGGCATCGGTGGAGAGAATCTCCTTCACCGCCTTGCGGGTCAGGTTGGCGATCTCGCGCTCCAGGCTGCGCACGCCCGACTCGCGGGTGTAGTAGCGCACCAGATCACGCAGGCCCTCATCGGCAATCGACCACTCGCCCTTCTTCAAGCCAGCGGCGGCGATCTGCTTCTGGATAAGATGCTTCTTGCTGATCTCGATCTTCTCATCCTCGGTATAGCCAGGGATGCGGATGATCTCCATGCGGTCGAGCAAAGGCTGCGGCATGCGCAAGGAATTGGCCGTGCAAATGAACATCACGTCCGAGAGGTCATAATCGACCTCAAGATAATGGTCGTTGAAGGTGTTGTTCTGCTCGGGATCAAGCACCTCCAGCAAAGCCGAGGACGGATCGCCCCGGAAGTCCTGGCCCATCTTGTCGATCTCGTCGAGCAGGAAGAGCGGATTGGTGCTCTTGGCCTTCTTCATAGACTGCACGATCTTGCCGGGCATCGAGCCGATATAGGTGCGGCGATGGCCACGGATTTCGGCTTCATCCCGCACGCCGCCCAGCGACATGCGCACGAAGTTGCGGCCCGTGGCGCGCGCGATCGACTTGCCAAGCGAGGTCTTGCCCACACCGGGCGGGCCGACGAGGCAGAGGATCGGGCCCTTGAGCTTGGACGAGCGCTGCTGCACCGCCAAATACTCCAGGATACGCTCCTTCACCTTCTCCAGGCCGTAATGGTCGTCATTCAGCACGGTCTCGGCATTCTTGATGTCCTTGCGCACCTTGGTGCGCTTGGCCCACGGAATGGTCAGCATCCAATCCAGGTAATTGCGGATCACCGTGGCTTCGGCCGACATCGGGCTCATCGAGCGCAGCTTCTTCAGCTCGGCCTGGGCCTTCTCGCGCGCTTCCTTGGTCAGCTTGGTCTGCTTAATGCGCTGTTCGAGTTCGGCCAGCTCATCGCGGCCATCCTCGCCCTCGCCCAGTTCTTTCTGAATCGCCTTGAGCTGTTCGTTCAGGTAATATTCGCGCTGGGTCTTCTCCATCTGGCGCTTCACGCGCGAGCGAATCTTCTTCTCCACCTGCAGCACGCCGATCTCGCCCTCCATCAGGGCATAGACCCGCTCCAGCCGCTCGATCACATTGGCGGCTTCCAGCAATTCCTGCTTCTCGGAAATCTTCACCGTGAGATGCGAGGCCACGGTATCGGCCAGCTTCGAGGAATCCTCGATCTGGTTCAGCGACACCAGAACCTCCGGCGGGATCTTCCGGTTCAACTTCACATACTGTTCGAACTGGTTGATCACCGAACGGCCCAGGGCCTCAACCTCGCGCTGCTCGCCCGGCACATCGGGCAGCGGCTCGGCATAGACCTGGAAGAAATCCGGATTCTCGCTGTACTTGGTAATTTTGGCGCGCTGGCCGCCTTCCACCAGCACCTTCACGGTGCCATCGGGCAGGCGCAAAAGCTGCAGCACCGAAGCAATGGTGCCCACGCTGTGGATATCCTCGGGCTGCGGGTTGTCCTGGCCCGCATTCTTCTGGGCGACAAGCAGAATCTGCTTATCGTCCTTCATCACATCCTCCAACGCCCGCACAGACTTCTCGCGGCCGACAAAAAGCGGCACGATCATATGCGGGAACACCACGATGTCGCGGAGCGGCAGGACGGGATAGAGCTGGGCACGGGGGGTATTCGGCATGCGAAATCTTTATCTGACTGGGCCGCTGGGGCAATCCTGACGGCAACCGTTAACGAGTAAGATGGGAGCTTGCCGGTAATACGTCAAGCCATCCCCCCCGCAACAAATCCCGGCAAACCGCCCCGGAGGCATTAACGATGATTCTCGAATCGGCCCTGCTGCATATCCGCCCGGGTAGCGAAACGGCCTTCGAAGCCGCCATGATCGAGGCTGCCGCCTTGATCAAGCAGATAGACGGCTTTAGCGGTATGGAAGTACGCCGTGGTATCGAACGCCCAGGCACTTATCTGCTGCTGGTGCGCTGGACAAGCGTGGAAGCTCACAGCCAGGGGTTCCGGCATTCGCCGCTCTATCGCCAATGGCGGGCGCTGCTGCATGGCTTCTACGAGCCCTTCCCGCTGGTCGAACATTGGGCCGAACCATTTGTGGCGCAATAAAAAATGCCCGGCTGGGGATAACCGCAGCCGGGCATTTGCAAAGCACTCACGCAATTGTTACGCGCCGATATCCTCGCGCTTGCGGTCGGCATAGATGTGCAGCGGCTTGGCGCGGCCTTCCACCACTTCGGGCGAAATCACCACTTCCTCCACGCCTTCCATGTTCGGCAGCTCGAACATGGTATCGAGCAGGATGCCTTCCATGATCGAGCGCAGACCGCGCGCGCCTGTCTTGCGCGCGATGGCGCGGCGGGCAATGCCGGCCACGGCTTCGTCGGTGAAGCTGAGGCGCACATCTTCCATATCGAACAGGCGCTGATACTGCTTCACCAGGGCGTTCTTGGGCTTGGACAGGATATCCACCAGGGCGCCCTCGTCCAGATCATGCAAGGTGGCGATCACCGGCAGGCGGCCGATGAATTCCGGGATCAGGCCGAATTTCAGCAGATCGTCGGGTTCCACCTCGGCCAGGATATCGCCGGCGCGGCGCTCGTCCGGGCCGCGCACCTCGGCGCCGAAGCCGATGGATGTGCCCTTGCCGCGCGCCGAGATGATCTTCTCCAGGCCGGCGAAAGCGCCACCGCAGATGAACAGGATGTTGGTGGTATCCACCTGCAGGAATTCCTGCTGCGGGTGCTTACGGCCGCCCTGCGGCGGCACCGAAGCCACGGTGCCTTCCATGATCTTCAGCAAGGCCTGCTGCACGCCCTCGCCCGAAACATCGCGGGTGATCGAGGGGTTGTCGGACTTGCGGCTGATCTTGTCCACTTCGTCGATATAGACGATACCGCGCTGGGCCCGCTCGACATTGTAATCGGCGGCCTGCAGCAGCTTCAGGATGATGTTTTCCACATCCTCGCCCACATAACCGGCTTCGGTCAGCGTGGTGGCGTCGGCCATGGTGAAGGGCACTTCCAGGATGCGGGCCAGCGTCTGGGCCAGCAGGGTCTTGCCGCAGCCCGTGGGGCCAACCAGCAGGATATTGGACTTGGCGAGTTCAACCTCGTTGCCCTTGGTGCCGTGCCCGATGCGCTTGTAGTGATTGTGCACGGCAACCGCCAGCACCTTCTTGGCATGGGTCTGGCCGATCACATAATCGTCCAGCACCTTGCAGATCTCCTGCGGCGTCGGCACCCCGTCACGGGTCTTCACCAGCGCGGATTTATGCTCCTCGCGGATGATATCCATGCAGAGTTCGACGCATTCGTCGCAGATGAAAACGGTGGGACCGGCGATGAGCTTGCGCACTTCGTGCTGGCTCTTGCCGCAGAACGAACAATACAGGGTGTTCTTGGAATCGCCGCCGCTGAGCTTGGTCATGCCTACTCCGTCTTCTGGCCGGCCCCGGCAGAGCCGGACCGGGCCTCGCCCACCAGGGAAAACCAGCGGGGCTTCATCGAATCACCATAATAAGGAAGCCTCCCGCCCTGCACAACGCCCCCAGCGCGGCTGCGGGGATACGCCTGAGGCTAAGCGATCAGTCCTGAAAAGGTAATTAACGCGCTGAGGCCAATTGGCAAATGCCGGCATCGGCGCAAGCGCTGCCTATTTCTTGGCGTCGTCCGGCACGATTCGCTTGGCCACCACTTCATCGACAATGCCGAAGGTCTTGGCCTGCTCGGCGGTCATGAAATTGTCCCGCTCCATTGCCGTTTCGATCGCCTCAACCGGCTGGCCGGTATGCTTGGCGTAGATATCGTTCAGGCGGGCGCGAAGCTGCAGGATTTCGCGGGCATGGATTTCGATATCGGCCGCGGCGCCCTGATAGCCGCCGGAGGGCTGGTGCACCATGATCCGGCTGTTGGGCAGCGAGTAGCGCATGCCCTTCTCGCCGGCGGCGAGCAGCAGCGAGCCCATGGACGCAGCCTGGCCGATGCAGAGCGTCATCACCTTGGGCCGGATATATTGCATGGTGTCGTAGATCGCCAAGCCAGACGTGACCAAGCCACCCGGGCTGTTGATATAGAAGGCGATTTCCTTGTTCGGATTCTCGGCTTCGAGGAACAGCAGCTGCGCGGTGATCAGGGCGGCGACGCCATCATGCACCGGGCCGACCAGGAAAATGATGCGCTCCTTGAGCAGGCGGGAATAGATGTCGTAAGCGCGCTCGCCCCGATTGGTCTGCTCGATGACCATCGGAACCAGCGTGTTCATATAGGTGTCGACCATCTTATCCATTGACGCCTGTCCAATCGCGCTGCGGTGATTCGAGCCTTAATAGTGGGGCAGCGGACCGGCTTCGGCAACTGCCGGCCGGTCCGCCATCCCGATCGGCTTAGGCCTGGGCTTCTTCCGCCGCCTTGGTCAGCTCTTCCTTGCTCACCGGCTTGTCGGTGACATCGGCCATCTCGACGATGAAGTCGATCACCTTGTCCTCGAAAATCGGCGCACGCAAGCTGGCGGAGGCTTCCGGGTTCTTCTGGAAGTATTCCATCACCTGGCGCTCCTGGCCGGGGAAGCGGCGGGCCTGCTCAACCATCGCCCGGGTCACTTCCTCGGGCTTCACTTCGATATTGTTGCGGCGGCCGACTTCGGAGAGCAGCAGGCCGAGTCGGATGCGGCGCTCGCCGATCTTGCGATACTCGGCCTTCAGCTCGTCCTCGGTCTTCTTCTCTTCTGCCAGTTCGGCCTTGAAGCGCGCCTCATCGGCGGTCACTTCCTTCCAGATTTGCTCGAATTCAAGATCGACCATGCCCGGCGGCACGTCGAAATTGTGGCTGTCTGCCAGGGCATCCAGCAGGCGGCGCTTCAGCTGCAGGCGGGCGAGGCCCTTATATTCCTGGCCCAGGTCGCGCTTCACATTCTCGCGCAGTTCCTGCATTGAACCGAGGCCGAAACGCTTGGCGAATTCATCATCCACCACCGCCTTCTGGCCCGCCTTCACTTCCTTCACCGTGCAGGCGAATTCAGCCGCCTTGCCGGCCAGGTCGGCATTGCCGTAGGCATCCGGGAAGGTCACCTTCACGGCCACGGCTTCACCAGCCTTGTGGCCAACCAGCTGCTCTTCAAAGCCCGGGATGAAACTGCCAGAACCCAGCACCAGGGCGTAATTCTCGGCCGTGCCGCCATCGAACTTCACACCGTCGACGCTGCCGGAAAAGTCGATCACCACCTGATCGCCGGTCTCGGACGCGCGGTCCACGGTCTCGTAAGTCTTCTGGTTGTCGGCGATCTTATTGACGAACTCGTCAACCTCGGCCTCGCCGATATCAACGGTCAGGCGCTCCAGCTTGATCTGCTTGAAGTCGCCGGGCTCGATCTCGGGCAGCAGCTCGATGGTGAGCGAGCATTCCAGATCCTTGCCTTCTTCGAAGGTGGTGATCTCGACCTTGGGCTGCATGGCCGGCTTCAGGCCCTTGCCTTCAATCGTGTCCTTGAGCGCGGTGTTAACCTGCTCTTCCATGGCTTCACCCAGCAGGGCGCGACCATACTGCTTCTTCACCAGGGCGGCGGGTGCCTTGCCGGGGCGGAAGCCCGGCATGTTCACGCGCTGGCGCAAGGCTTCCAGCTTCTCGCTGACAACGGCTTCAAGGGCGGTGGCGTTGATCACCACCTTGTATTCGCGCTTCAGGCCAGTCGCGCTGATTTCAGTAATCTGCATGGTATCAACACCTGTGGTTCAGAATTCCGTGGTTTGCGGTGCCCTGGGTCGGATGGGTGGGCGAACCGCCGGGCCGGGGCTGGTGCGGGCGGAGGGATTTGAACCCACACGCCTTGCGGCACGGGAACCTAAATCCCGCGTGTCTACCAATTCCACCACGCCCGCTTCCATCATACCGGGACCGCGCCGGCAGGCCGGCACGAGGGCGCAGTCTATAGCATGGGGCAAAGCCCTGGGATAGGGCTTTCCGGGGTTTTCCGCAGCCTGCGGATCAGGCGCTCAACCGCCTGTTTTAGAGGGCTTTTTGGCCTTGGCCTGGTCGCAATGGAGCATCGCTTGGCGCTCGGCGAACCATTCGGCGGAATAGCCGCAATCCTTGAAATCATCATAGAACGGGCCGCCGGACGTGTAATGCAGGTTGCCGGCATCCGGATCGGGCGCGTCGTAATCCACCAAGTGGTTCCAGCGATGGGGAATTTCGCCGATGCGGTTATCGTCGCCGAGCCATTTGAACTGGTGCAGTTCCAGGCCAGTGGCGCTGTTCACATAATCCGGTGTCAGCGCCGTGCAGGCGGCGCAATTGAACAGCATGACGCTGGACCAGTTCTTCTTGGCGTATTTGGTCTGCACCTTGTCGAGGAATTTCACATCCGCCTCGGGCACATGGTCGTGCTTCACCACCTGCACCGCATAGGCCGGGTCACGCAACGCCCACAGCTTGGCGATATCGTCGCGGAACAGCATGTCGTCGTCGGTGAACAGCGCCCAGCCCTGAAAGTCGCACAGGTAAGGCACCAGGAAGCGCGAGAAGGAAAAATCGGTGGATTGGAGTTCGTGCCACGGCCGGGTGTAGATGCCCTGCAACTGCGACAGCACCAGATAGCTGAACGACACCGGCTGCGAGGCGCGGCTGGCGATGCTGTGGGCCGCCACGCTGGAAGCAACCGGCGCGGAGCGGCTATAGCCGAGAAAGACTCTGATCATGGCGCCCAATTCTGCGCGGCAAGGGGCAATAAGAGGTTAACGTCGCGCGTAAATCTCGACCAAGGTCGCCCTGGGCAAATCGCCATTTTAGGGGGAGAATGGGGCTGTAGTGGTACTTAGATACCGCGATTCGCCACCCCGGAGGGCCCATGCAGGTCCCCAAACTGCTCACCGTGCTGCGCGAGGGCTATGGCCTGGCGGAATTCCGCCGGGATGCCTTAAGCGGCCTCACGGTTGCCATCGTGGCGCTGCCGCTGGCCATGGCCATCGCGATTGCCAGCGGCGCCAAGCCGGACAAGGGCTTGATCACCGCTGTTATCGCCGGCTTCCTGATCTCCGCGCTGGGCGGCAGCCGGCACCAGATCGGCGGCCCCACGGCGGCCTTTGTCATCGTGGTCTATGGCGTGATCGCCCAGCATGGCTATGACGGATTGCTGCTGGCCACGCTGATGGCCGGCCTGCTGCTGCTCATCGCCGGCCTGCTGCGCATCGGCACGCTGGTTCGCTTCATCCCGCATCCTGTCATCACCGGCTTCACCGCCGGCATCGCGGTCACCATCCTTTCCACCCAGGTGAAGGATTTCTTCGGCCTGGACATGGCCGGCATCCCAACTGACTTCATCAACAAGCTGCGCGGCTTCGCGGAAGCCGCAGCAAGCTGGCAGCCGGCGACCCTCGGCATCGCCGCTCTGTCGCTTGGCATCATCATCGGCCTCAGGCTGTGGCGGCCGCTCTGGCCCGGCTTCCTGATCGCCATCACCATCGCCACTTTGCTGGTGACATGCCTCAACCTGCCAGTGGAAACCATTCATGGCCGCTTCGGCGCGATCCCCAACACCCTGCCCGCCCCCAGCCTGCCCGATGTGACTCCGGCACGGCTGCTGGAATTATTGCCCAGCGCCTTCACCATCGCGCTGCTGGCCGGCATTGAAAGCCTGCTCTCCTGCGTCATCGCCGATGCCATGACCGGGCGCCAGCATCGCTCCAATGTGGAATTGCTGAGCCAGGGCGTGGCCAATATCGCATCAGCTTTGTTTGGCGGCTTGCCCGCCACTGGCGCCCTGGCGCGCACCGCCACCAACATCAAGGCCGGTGCCCATGGTCCGGTATCCGGCATGCTGCATGCGGTGTTCCTGCTGCTGTTCATGCTGGCCTTCGCGCCGCTGGCCGGGCTGTTTCCTTTGGCGGCGCTGGCCGCTCTGCTGGTGGTGGTGGCCTGGAACATGAGCGAGATACATCAGATCAAACGCATGGCCCGCGGCCCCTGGCAGGATTTCCTGGTGCTGCTGGTGACGCTGGCGCTCACCGTGCTGCTCGATCTCACCATCGCCATCCTGGCCGGCGTGGCGCTCAGCTATGTGCTGAAACTATTGCCGCAGCCGCCGCAGCACCGGGCGTAGCGCCTCCGGCAGATCGTCGGCGATCAGGCCGGGGCCGCTTTCCGCCGCCGCCGCGCCATGCAGCCACACCGCCGCGCAAGCCGCCTCGAAAGCCGGCATGCCCTGCGCCAGCAGACCAACGCAGAAACCGGCCAGCACATCACCAGCACCGGCGGTGGCGAGATCAGGCGGTGCGTTATCGTTGATCGCCGCCACGCCATCGGGCCGCGCAATCACCGTATCGGCGCCCTTCAGCACCACCACGGCGCCGCTGCGCGCGGCAGCTGCGCGGGCGCGATGCAGCTTGTTGGGATCATCCTTGAGATCGGGGAACAGCCGCGCGAATTCGCCGTCATGCGGGGTCAGGATCACCGGCACGCCGGCAACTGCCTCGAACAATTCCTGCGGCCGGAAGGCAAAAGCCGAGAAAGCATCGGCATCGAGCACGCAGGCGCGCTCGGTTGCCAGGGCCGCCAGCACAGCAAGCCGCGTCTCCGCGCCCACGCCATTACCCGGGCCGAGCAGCAAGGCATTGCGGCGCGGATCATCCAACGCCGCCAGCCAGCCCTCACGGCCATCGGCCTCCACGCGCATCAATGCATCGGGCTGCAATACCTGATTCATCAGCGCCTGCGGCAAAGCCAGGGCGCACAGCCCGGCACCGATACGCAGGGCCGCGCGGCCGGCAAGCCTTGCGGCGCCAAGCTGCATGCCGCCCCGGATCAGCACATGACCGCGATGATATTTATGCCCATCCAAACTTGGCACCGGATAGGCTTTGCGCCAGAGTTCTGGATCGTTGCGGAATTGCTTCGGATGGATGCCATCCAGCACGCCAGCCGGAATACCAATATCGGCCAAAGCCACCGCGCCGCAGAGCACGCGGCCCGGCAGCAGCAGATGGCCCGGCTTGAGGCGGAAGAAAGTGACGCTGCGGTCCGCGCGGATCGTGGCACCACGCGGCTGCCCATCATCGCCGTGCAGGCCGCTGGGCAGATCCACCGCCACAATGGGCTTGCCTGAAGCATTCGCGGCGTCGATCAGCTTAGCGGCCACGCCGCTCACCGGCCGTACCAAGCCAGCCCCAAACAACGCATCAACGATCACGGCAGCCTTGGCGATATCCGCCTGGTCCGGATGCAGTACCTCGCCCTTCCAACGCTGCGCCATGATCGCGGCATCGCCCTGCAGGGCTTCGCGTGAGCCGAGCAGCACAAGCTGCACCGGCCAGCCGGCTTCATGCAAATGCCTCGCGGCCACAAAGCCATCGCCGCCATTATTGCCAGGGCCGCAGAGCACCAGCACAGGACCATGGGGATAATTCAGCCGCACGGCATCAGCCACCGCCGCGCCGGCGCGCTCCATCAAATCCAGGCTGGGCACACCGCCGGAAATCGCCAGGCGATCCGCCTCGGCCATTTCCGCCACGGTGAGCAGCGCTGTCATACTGGCGGCCGTTTGGTATGCCAGTCGGTGGCAGACTGATAGGCCGCGCCGGCCTGCAGCACCAAATCGTCGCGATGCATCGGGCCGACAATCTGCAAGCCCACCGGCAAGCCAGCCGCCGTGAAACCGCAAGGCACGCTCAAGGCCGGTTGCTGGCTCAGGTTGAAGGGATAGGTGAAGGGCGTCCAGGCGGTCCAATAGGCATCGCCCATCGCCGCCGGGGCCAGACGGCCGGCCTCGAAAGCCGGCAGCGCCAGGCTCGGCGTCACCAGGAAAGTGTAGGTCTCATGGAACTTGCGCAACACCGCGCCAAGCTTGCCGCGTGCCGCCACGGCATCAAGATATTCCGTCATACCGATGGCGCGGCCACGGGCATAGGTAGCCTGCAGGCCGGGATCGAGCTGGGCAAAGGCGCCTTCCGGCAAAGCCTTCAGCGCATTATAGGCGCCGGTGAACCAATGCACATGGAAGATATCCGTGGGATCGCTGATCGGCGGATCCACTTCCTCGATGATGGCACCCAGGCCCTCCAGCACGCCCACCGCCTCGCGTACTTTTGCCGCCACTTCAGGATGCACCTTGGCAAAGCCCAGCGTGGGGCTATAGGCGATCTTCACGCCCTTGATGCCGGTGCCCAGACCCGCCGCATAATCCTTGTTCTCCCAGGGCAGGCCGAACCAATCACGCGGATCAGGCCGCGCCAATTCACGCAGCATCAGCGCCGCGTCTTCCACGCTGCGCGTCATCGGACCGAGATGCGCCACGGTGCCGAAGGGGCTCAACGGATAAGCCGGCACGCGGCCAAAGCTCGGCTTCAGGCCGGTGATGCCGGTGAAGGCGGCCGGGATACGGATCGAGCCGCCGCCATCGGTGCCAATGGCCAAAGGCCCGAGGCCAGCTGCCACCTGCGCAGAGGCACCACCCGAGGAACCGCCTGGCGTGGTATCGAGATTCCACGGATTGCGCGTGATGCCCGTGAGCGGGCTGTCAGTCACGCCCTTCCAGCCAAATTCCGGCGTGGTGGTCTTGCCCAGCAACACGCAGCCGGCTTCGCGCAGCCGCGCCGTGGCCGGCGCATCCTCGGCCCAATCCTGGTTGGGATCAACAGACTGGGAGCCGCGCAACGTCGGCCAGCCCTTGGTGAGAATGATGTCCTTGATCGAGGCCGGCACGCCATCAATGGGCGACAGCGGCTTGCCCGCCTTGTAGCGCGCTTCCGCCGCCTTGGCATCGCGCAAGGCGCTCTCATCATCAACGAGATTGAAGGCGTTGATCTTCGGATTGATCCGCGCAATGCGGTCAAGCGTGGCTTGGGTCACCTCAACCGGCGACAGGCTGCCCTTGCGATAGGCAGCGGCCAGCGCCGCCGCCGACATGAATCCGATCTCATCGCTCATCGCTGCTTCACCATCATCGGCAGGCCGGGCTGCGGCCGCAGGGTTATCTTCGCCACCGGCATGACCTTGGCTCCCGGCGCCATCTCAAAGCGGAAACGCCGCGCCAGCGTGCCGAGGATCAGGATGGCTTCGGCCATGGCGAAGGCCATACCGATACAGATGCGCGGCCCGGCGCCGAAGGGCAGATAGAGGAAACGCGGCCGCGCAGCCGCTTTCTCAGGCGCGAAATTCTCCGGGTTGAAACGATCCGGCTCATCCCAATAGCGCTTATGGCGGTGCATCAGCCAGGGCGCGATGATTACCGCTGTGCCTTTTGGAATCGCCACGCCCATCACATTGTCATCGGCCAGCGCCACGCGAGAGGTGCTATGGGCCGGCGGATAGAGCCGCATCGCCTCTTCGATCACCATGCGGCAATAGACCAGCTTATCGAGGTCGCCCCAATCGGGATCGCGGTTGCCCAGCACGCTATCGAGCTCAGCCCAGAGCCTGGCCTGCACGCCAGTATCATGGCTGAGCAGATACCAGGTCCAGGCCAAAGCCGTGGCGGTGGTCTCATGCCCGGCGAGGAAGAAGGTAGCCATATGGTCACGCACTTCGCGGTCATCCATGCCCGCGCCCTTGGCATCCGGCCCGCCGGCCTCATCGTCACGCGCGGCGAGCAATAGGCCGAGCAGATCATCACCCGCTGGCGCGCCGGTGGCGATCAGGGCGCGGCGGCGCTCAATCAAGCCGTTGATGATGGTATCCATCGCCGCCAGGGCTTCCCGCCCCTTGGCCGCGCCCTGGCGCGGGAACCAATGCGGCAGGCCAAGCAGATCGGGAATGCTCGGCTTCACCGTAGCCTGATAGGCATCCATGGCGGAACCGACCTGCGAGACATCGGATGTGGGGTCCGCGCCAAACATGCTGCGCGCGATGATCTCCAGCGTCACATGCATCATGGCATCGGCCATATCGACGCGATCACCGGGGCGCAGTTTATCAGCCAGGGCGGCGGCACGCTCGGTCATCAGCGGCCCGAAGGATTGAATGCGGCGCGGCGAGAAGATCGGCGCCATCAGGCGACGCTGGCGCTTCCAGTCCAGGCCCTCGCTGGTGAGCAGGCCATTGCCCAGGCCGGGCTCGAGAATGCGCTGGCCCAGCGGATCACGGGCATAGTTGCTCACATTGTCGAGCATCACATGGCGGATGATGTCCGGGTGGTTGGCCAGCACCACGCGGCGCATGAACATTTTGTATTCGATAATGTCGCGCTCATAGGCCTCCTCGCTCCAGGCCGCGATCACATTGTCGCGGATGGTGCGGATCACCCGGAACAGATTGCGCCGGCCGCGGATCGGCTCGGGCTTTACCGGGATGAAAGGCGGTTCGGCATAAGCAACGGCCATGATCTGACTCCCTTTAGCCGAACAACGTGGTGGTCATACCGCCATCCACCACCAGCAGATGGCCATTCACATAGCCGCCGGCCGGCGCGGCGAGAAACAGCGCAGCGCCCGCCAGTTCCGCAGGCTGGCCCCAGCGGCCCAGCGGCGTGCGGTTATTCACGAAGGCGACGAATTCCGGCTTGGCCAGCAATTCGGCATTCAATTCGGTTTCGAAATAGCCCGGCGCGATGGCGTTCACCGTCACACCTTTCGGGCCCAGTTCGGCGGCGAGCGATTTGGTCAGGCCCAGGATGCCATGCTTGGAGGCGCTATAGGCTGGGATGGTGACGCGGCCGAGCACCGACATGATGGAGCCGATATTGATGATGCGGCCAAAGCCCTGCGCCGCCATCTTCACGCCGGCCGCCTGGCCCAGGATGAAGGCTGAAGTGAGATTGGTGTCCATTACCTGGCGCCAATCCTCAAGCGCATACTCGGCCAGCGGCTTGCGGATATTCATACCGGCATTGTTCACCAGGATGTCGAGCTTGCCTTGTGCCACCACGATCTTGTCCACGGCTGCCCTCGCAGTAACGGGATCGGCCACATCGAAAGCGGCGATGGAGGCGGCAATGCCTTCCTGGCGTAATTCCGCCGCGCGGAACTCCAGGGTATCGGCATGGCGGCCATTCAGCACCACATGGGCGCCGGCCTGGCCAAACAGGCGGGCGATTTCCAGCCCGAAGCCGCGCGACGCGCCGGTAATCAGGGCCACCCGGCCATCAATGCGAAATGCCTGCACGCTTTGCTCCCAGTTATTTGTTGGGCCATAGTTTAGCGGATGGCACGCTTTACACCAGCGCCCAGCCATCGCTAGAGTCTGCCGTAAGGTCAAGCAAAACCGAGAGGAATGCCCCGTGCTGCGCAGCTATCAGGTCGCTGAATTCACCAAGCCGCTGGTCGCCAATGAACGCCCCCTGCCGGAGCCGACCGGAGCGCAAGTGCTGGTGAAAATGGACCGCTGCGGCGTCTGCCATAGCGACCTGCATATCTGGGAGGGTTATTGGGATCTCGGCGGCGGCAAGAAGATCATCGCCGCAAACAATGGCAGCCTGCTGCCGCTGACCATGGGACATGAGATTGTTGGCACTGTGATCGCCAAGGGACCGGATGCCAAGGGCGCGGAGATCGGCCAGCGCCGCCTCGTCTTCCCCTGGATCGGCTGCGGCGTTTGCGCCGTGTGCAAGGAAGGGGCTGAGCATCTCTGCGCCGGCAAGGCCCAGGCGCTGGGCGTGTTCCTGGATGGCGGCTATGCCAGCCATGTGCTGGTACCGGCCGGGCATTACCTGGTGGATTACGGCGATCTGGATACTGACCTAGCCTGCACCTATGCCTGCTCCGGCCTCACCGCCTATTCGGCGCTGAAGAAGATCGGCAAGCTGCCTGATGGTCAGAATCTGCTGATCGTTGGTGCCGGCGGCGTGGGCCTGAATGCCATCGCCATGGCCAAGGCGGTGACTGGCCAGGCGCCCATCGTGGCCGATATCGACCCGGTCAAGCGTGAGGCAGCACTGAAGCTGGGCGCCAAACAGGCCATTGATCCGCGCGAGGAAGGCGTGGGCAAGGCGCTGATGAAAAGCACCGGCGGCGTGGCCGGCGCGGTGGATTTCGCCGGCTCGCCGCAGAGCTTTGAATTCGCCTATGGCGCGCTGCGCAAGGCCGGCCATCTGGTCAGTGTCGGCCTGCTCGGCGGCCAGACCATGCTGTCGCTGCCGCTGCTGGTGATGAAGGGCGTGAGCATTTCTGGCTCCTATGTCGGCAGCCTGGATGAGCTGAAGGAATTGCTGGCATTGGCCAAAGCGCAGCATCTGCCCGCGCTGCCCATCGAGGTGCGGCCGCTCTCGGCGGTGAATGAAGCCCTGAGCCAGCTGAAGGCCGGCGGCGTGGTTGGCCGCATCGTGCTAAGCAACTAGAGAAACAGCGTCAGCACACCAGTGTAGCCATAGAGGCGCGCGGCGGCGATCTCGCCGCCGCAATACATGCCCAGCACCGGCAGCCCCGGGAAGGCTGTGGCGATGCGCGACAATTCGCCTGGATTCTGCACGAACTGATCCTGGCTGCGCGCCATGCAGGAAAAATAGATCGCGCCGCGCGGCTGGCGATCGCCGCAGCGGCGCTTCAGATCGGCCAGCATGCGGTCCATGTCGCGACCAGCGCTTTCCGTATCGCGGCGGCAGAAGAACAGGTTATCACCTTCCTCCACCAAGGCCCCGATGGCCAGCGCGCCGGCCTGCGGATCGATACCCATGATGTTGCGCACCAGGTAATCCGGCCGATCCGAACCGCCCACCGGCAAAGCCACCATCAGGCCGCTGCCAAGGCGCCGCAAATCCTGCATCGATTTAATGTTAAAGGCATTCTGCAGGGCTTCATAAGCCGGACGATGATCCAGTTCCAGGATCATGTTGCCTTCGGCTGCGGTGATACTGAGCGGCGGCCCCACTTGCGTGCAACCCTGGCTCAGGCCAGTGAGGATCGGCTGGGCATCGGAAAAGACGACGCCCGAAAGGCCGCCTTCCACCAGGCCACCAGCCCATTGCGGCTTGGCTTCGCGCGCCGCCACCAGGCCGCCAACCAGATAAGCGCCGGAAGCCTCGCCAATATCCTGCAGAATTTCCGGCAGGGCCGGCACATGCGGATCGGCATGCACGATACCGAGCCAGCCTTCACCGATCTGATTGGCCTGGGCGAAAAGCTTGGCGCTGCCCTCGGGCACCACGCCAATCAGGCAGGCAACCGCCGGTTCATCGAAATATTCGCGTTCGCCGGCCGCGATGGAATGGCTCACCACGCCCAGCAGATGCTCAATACCAGTGGCCTCGGCGATACGCCGCAGCACCTGCGGCATATGCCCGCCAAGCCGCTCTGACACATAGACGAAGCCGATATTCGCCGTGTCGCCCACCGGCATCGCTTGCAGCAGGCAACCATCCACGGCCATGCGCCAATCCGCCGCCATGGCGGCGCCAAGGCGAAATTTGGAACCAAGCGCTTGCTGGGTCATGACGCCACTCCTGCGATTGCAGAAGAACTATATACGATCCCGCAGCGCTTGCGCAGCCTTGACGTGCACCTGTGATTGGGTTCGGATGCTCCCTAAACAAGCCGAGAACATCATGCGCATCGCCTTTCTATGCCTCGCCCTGCTCTTTTCTGTCAGCACAGCTGGCGCGGCCGACCTATCTTCGCCCGTAGGTATCTGGCGAACCATTGACGACGAGACCAAGACCGAGCGCTCAATTGTCGAAGTGACGCTGGTGAATGGCGAGTTGCAGGGCCGCATCGTCAAAATCTTCTTCCGGCCCGATGAGAAGCCTGACCCAGTCTGCGAAAAATGCGAAGCCGAGCGCAAGGACAAGCCGGTGGTCGGCATGACCTTCCTTTGGGGCCTGAAAGCCGATACCGCCACCGACTGGGTGGGCGGCGCCATCCTCGATCCGCAAAACGGCAAAATCTATAATGCCAAGCTCAGTCTCACCGAAGGCGGCAAGGTGCTGCGCGTGCGCGGCTATATCGGCATGCCGATTCTCGGCCGCAGCCAGATCTGGCAACGCGAGCCCGATTAGCGGCTAGTGCCGCGCCGCCGGCGCATGGTGCCGCGCATGAAAGGCCGCATCCTTGGTGGCGGAAGCGATCCAAGGATTAAAGCAGTTCATCGTAACGGATCGCCGTCACTTCCAGGCTTTCGCGCCCGGTTGGCGTGCGCACTTCCACCGTGTCGCCCACCCGCGCCTTCAGCAAAGCCCGCGCAACTGGTGAAACCCAGCTGATTTCGCCCTGCTCCAGCCGCGCCTCATCCACACCGACGATACGCACGGTCCGTTCCGTATCCTGTGCGTCGATATAGGTGACAGTAGCGCCGAAAAAGGCCTGATCGCGGTTCTTCTGCAGGCTGGGATCCACGGGCTCGGCAATTTCCAGCCGTTTGAGCAGGAAACGGATGCGGCGGTCGATCTCGCGCAACCGGCGCTTGCCGTAAATGTAGTCGCCATTTTCGGAGCGGTCGCCGTTGCCAGCCGCCCAGGAAACCACCTCCACCACCTTGGGGCGCTCCACCTGGCGCAGCTGCTTCAGTTCGGCGCGCATACGCTCCAACCCGGCCAAGGTTATGTAATTCTTCGCCCCTGCCGGTAGCGCTGGGCCGGCATCGGCCTCGTCATTGGGATCGGTGTCGCTGTCGGTTTCCTTGGTGAAAGCCTTACTCATGGGAGCAGCCTCCCGGGCCAGAAGGTCCCAAGCATCGGCGCCGCGCCGGGAGGGTGCGAACAACCGATCCTAACTACTTGATATTTGGGGCGAGAGACGGGACTTGAACCCGCGACCCCCAGAGCCACAATCTGGTGCTCTAACCACCTGAGCTACTCCCGCCGCAATGGGGGTGTACTTAAACATTGCCGCCCGCCGGGTCAAGGCTGGCGGCCCCGCAACAACGTGGATTGGCTAAGTTATTGTTCTATCTAAACGAGTGACGCGAAAATCTTGCCCTCTCATCGGGAAATCGCCAAAATCCGTCCATGACAGAATTTTGGTTGATCCTCGCCGCCTTGGTCATCGGTATACCCGGTGCACTATTTATTGCGCTGCAAATCAATGCCGCTCATCGCAAGCAGATTCTTGCCTATGAATGGAGTTCCGCCGAGGTCATTCGCCGCGGCCAGCGCCTGGACCAGCTTGAAAAGCTGACCAAGGACGCACAGAAGAAAATAAACGAACTGACCAAGGAAAACACGGAGTTGCGGGTTGAGGTGGCCAAGCTGGAGCGCATGGCTGCCGAGGCGCTGCAGGCGCCCACCGAGGAAGACAAGCTTTTTGAAGTGGGGGTCTATAATCAGGAAGTGCGCCGCGCCCATATGATGGGCCAGAAGCACCGCAACCTCGACGACAAATGGGCCGAGATCAATTACGAGGAAATCTCCGCCCCAAACGAGGATGCCGCGCGCAAGAAGCTGATGCGGAAATATCCGCCGGAGCGCAGCTTTGTGATCGAAAGCATCACCCAGAAACGCTGACATCCCGAGTGGCCAGCACGCGCAGATCCAGCGCCGTCTGGTCGTCGATTTCGCCCAGAGGCGCCAGCGCCCAGGTCCATTCCTTTTCGGCCACCGGCGGCGTCACCTCGAATAGCGCGCTTTCCGCCACCACCACCTCGCCCGCGCGGTTGCGAAAAATGCGGCGATGATCACTCACCAAGCCCACCGGGCAATCGAACCGGCGCAAGCCGCGCAAATGCGCCGAGACGATGCTGCGGCCATAGGCATGGCGCACCGCGAAACTCTGCCCCCAGCCCTGCAGCCAATCCAACGGCAGCAGCGGCAACTGCGAAAGCAGGTTGAGCGATAAAACCAGGCTTGGCGGTACCGCATCGACCTCCAGTATCTTTTCGGCATTCAACGCAGGCAAAGGCAGCCCCGCTTGCCATTGGCTTAAGGGCGCGGCCAAGCCTGTAACATCAAACAAACGCGCCTCCACATTGCCGAAACGACGCAGGCGGAAACGCAAGCCCGGCAGAAAGGCGATATCCACCAGCAGTACGCGGGAGAAATGCCGGCTCAGCAGTTCGAGCGGCACATCATCCAGCAAGCCGGCGCCCAGCACCCAGACATCGCCGCCCGATGGCAGCGTATGCACCAAGTCTTCAACGAAGCGTCGCGTGGCGGCATGATGCGGCGCCCAGGCCTTGATGCAGCGGCGCGACCGCGACCATAAACTGACAAGGCCCCGGCCATAGCCGAGGCGCCGCGCTGGTGCCTCGCATGTCACCGCCGCATTGAGCAGCAGTTCCAGCAGCATGGCTACTCGGCGGCCGGGCGCAGACCGAAACGGGCCGTTGCCTGTTCGCGGGTGTAATAGCCGCGCGTGATATCGCGCTCAATCGCTGCCGCGTCACGCTCGCGCGGATCGCCGAAGCCGCCGCCGCCGGGCGTGGAAACCCGCACGCGATCACCGGCCTTGATTTCGATATCCTGATCTTTGGACAGATGCGGCGGCACATACTTGCCACTGCCGGCCCGCTCGATGGCCACGGTATTCAAGCCGCCATCCTCGCCACCCAGCACGCCACGCGGCCCGGTGCGGCCATGATCCATCACCATGCTGGCCCGCGCCTCGCCGCGGCGCAGGCGAATGGTGTAATTCACGCCAAAGCCACCGCGATAGCGCCCTGCCCCGCCCGACCCCTCATGCAGAGAGTATTCCTCGAACAGCACCGGGTAATACTGTTCCATCACTTCAATGGGCGTGGTCTTGGAAATACCGATGGTGGAACAGCCATTGGTGAGGCCATCGCCGGCATACCAGCCGCCATAGCCGCCGCCGGAAATCACATACATCACATAAGCGCGGCCGCGTTGCGGATCAAACCCGCCGAGCGCCAGATTGCCCGAGGTGCCGGCCGGTGCTGCGAACAGCTTGTCCGGCATCGCCTGCACCAGCGCGTTAAACACGGCTTCCGCGATGCGCTGGCTCACTTCCGCCGCGCAGCCTGATACCGGGCGCGGATACCGAGCATAGAGGAAAGTGCCTTCAGGATCCTTGATCTTCAGCGGCTCGAAGGTACCGGCATTGATCGGCACATCAGGGAAAATATGCTTCACCGCCAGATAAATGGATGACTTGGTGGTGGCGATCACCGAGTTCATCGGCCCAGCACAGGGCGGGCTTGAGCCCGTCATGTCAAAATGCAGCTCGTCACCCTGCTTGGTCACCTGCATCATGATGGTGAGCGGTTCATCCACCACACCATCGGAATCAACCACCGCCGAACCGTTATAGATGCCATCGGGAATGGCACGGATGCGGGCCCGCATCTGCTGCGCGGCACGCGCCTTCAATTCCGCAATCGCCGCCTCCACCACATCGGCGCCATAGCGGTCAAGCAAAGCCGTGAGCCGCCGCTCGCCGATGCTCAGCGCCGCCGCCTGCGCCTTGATATCGCCGATACGCTGATCGGCGATGCGGATATTGGACAGGATGATGGAAAGGATTTCCTCATCCAGAACGCCCTGCTTGTAGAGCTTCACTGGCGGCAGCCGCAGGCCTTCCTGCTCTACCTCGGTGGCATTGGCCGAGAAACCGCCCGGCACCATGCCGCCGGTATCGGGCCAATGGCCGGTATTGGCCAGCCAGGAAAACAGCTTGCCCTTATAGAAGAACGGCTTGACGAATTTCACATCCATCAGATGCGTGCCGCCAAGATAAGGATCGTTGACGATATACACATCGCCTGGCTGCGGGTTGCGCGCCCGCTCGATCACCGCTTGCGTTGAAAACTGCATGGTGCCAACAAAGACCGGCAAGCCAAGGTCGCCTTGCGCGATCAATTCGCCGGTCTCGCGGTGATAGATGCCGTCCGAACGATCAAGCGCTTCCGAGATCACTGGCGAGAAGGCGGCACGCACAAAGGCCAGGTCCATCTCGTTGCAGACCTGTTGCAGGCCGCTCTGGATGACGACAAGGGTTACTGGATCGAGGGTTGTCATGGCGTCACCGTCACAATGAGGTTGCCGAGCGTATCCACTGCCACCCGGTTGCCGGGATCGATCACCACCGTGGTATCAAGTTGCTCCAGGATCGCCGGCCCGATGAAATCGGCGCCGCGTGGCAGCCGCTCGCGATCATAGACCGGCGTGTCCTGCCAGCCACCGGCTTCATACCACACACGGCGATGGCCCTTGCGCGCGCCTGGCACATCGGCGGCCGGTGTGGCGGCCAGCAGGCGATCCAATGTGAGCAGCGGCCGGCGGCCGATCACGGCGGTGTGGAGATTGACCAGCTGGGCGCGGATTTCAGGCAGTTCCACTTCGAAACGCTGCCAATAGGCAGCCTCGAAAGCCGCCTGTAATTCCGCCGGCGTGATGCCGATGCCGGGCACCTGCACGGTGAGCAGGTGGCTCTGGCCCTGGAACTGCATGTCGGCGGAATGCAGCACCTGAATTTCCTCCACCGCCACGCCATCGCGGGCAATGGTGGCGCGGCCCTCCGCGATCTGCTCTTCCAACACCCAGCGCACCAACCCGGATTCCAGCGCCGCCACCGGCTTGTTCACTGTGCGCACATAATCATGCCGCAGATCAGCCACCACACAGCCCAGCGCATTGGTGATGCCGGGCCGCGCCGGAATCAGCAGCTTCGGGATGCCAAGTTCACGCGCCAGTGCGGCCGCATGCAACGGGCCAGCGCCGCCGAAGGCGAATAGCGCGAAATCGCGCGGATCATGGCCCCGGCTCAAGGAAACCATGCGGATGGCATTGGCCATCTTATCGTTGGCGATGCGCAGGATGGCGGCGGCGGCGGCTTCGGCATCCAAAGCCAAAGGCTTGCCCACCTGTTCGGCGATGGCGCGGGTCACATCGCTGAGCGATACCTTGTTATCTACCGAGAGCAGGCCATCAGGATTGAGCCGGCCAAGCACAAGATTGGCATCGGTGATGGTGGGCCGCGTGCCACCCCGGCCATAGCAGATCGGGCCCGGCCGCGCGCCGGCGCTTTCCGGCCCCACCTGCAGCATGCCAGCCTCGTTGATGAAGGCGATGGAGCCGCCGCCAGCACCGATGGTATGCACATCCACCATGGGCACATGGATCGGCAGCGCATATTCCAGCTCCAGCTCGGACGAGACCTGTGGTACGCCATCCTGGATCAGGCCGACATCAGAGGATGTACCGCCCATATCATAGGTGATCACATTGGGCAGGCCGGCGGCACGCGCGGTATAAGCTGCTGCCATCACGCCGGAAGCCGGGCCGGACATCACGGTATTCACCGCCGCCTCGGCCACGATGCTGGCGGCGATGGTGCCGCCATTGCCCTGCATCACCAGCAGGTCGCGCCCGAAACCGCGTCGCTTTAATTCGCCATCCAGCCGCTCGATATAGCGATGCAGCACAGGTTGCACGCTGGCATTCACGCAGGCCGTGGTGCCGCGCTCATATTCACGGTATTCCGATAGCAATTCATGGCCGGCGGTGATGTAGCCATTCGGCCAGAGCTCAGCCGCAATTTCAAGCGCACGCTTCTCATGGCTCTGATTGATATAGCTGTGCAGGAAATGGATCACCAAGGCCTCGCAGCCCGCTTGCTTCAGCTCCAGCACGGCCTTGCGGAAAGCCGCTTCATCCAGCGGCGTCACTACGCCGCCTTCGGCATCCACGCGCTCGGGCACTTCCAGGCGCCATTGCCGTGGCACCAACGGCTCAAAATGACCGGTCAGGCCATAAGCCGTCGGCCGCGTGCGGCGGCCAAGCTCCAGACTGTCGCGGAAACCCTTGGTGGTGATCAGGCCCACTTTGGCCACCTTACGCTCCAGCAGCGCATTGGTGGTGGTGGTGGTGCCATGCACGATAGTTTGGGTATCAGCCAGTGCGATGCCGGCCTTGTCGAGCGCCGCCAGCACACCAAAGGCCTGGTTCTCCACCGTGGTGGGCACCTTGGCCAGCGCGACAAGGCCCTTACCCGGTTCGATGCCAATCAGGTCGGTGAAAGTGCCGCCCACATCGATGCCGACAATCCACGCCATACCCTAGCCCTCACACCGACAGATATTGCTCGCGCACCGATGCATCGGCGGCGAGTTCGGCCATGCTACCTTCATAGCGGATGCGGCCCTTCTCGATGATATAGGCGCGGTCCGCCACCATCTGGGCGAAATGCAGATTCTGCTCCGAGAGCAAAACCGCCAGCCCTTCAGCCTTGAGCTGCAGGATGGTCTTGGCCATCTGCTCCACGATCACCGGCGCCAAACCTTCAGACGGTTCATCCAGCAGGATCAGGCGCGGATTGCCCATCAGGCTGCGGGCTATGGTTAGCATCTGCTGTTCGCCCCCCGACATGCGGCCACCCGGGCGATCCCGCATCCGGCCGAGATTGGGAAACAACTCGAATAACCGCTCGGGCGTCCAGGTCGGCGCACCCTCGCGGGGCGGCTGCTTGCCTACGTCCAGATTCTCCATCACCGTCAGCTCAGTGAAGATGCGGCGCTCCTCAGGCACATAGCCCAGGCCAAGCTGCGCGATCTTGTGCGGCGGCAAATGATCGATGCGCTTGCCTTCGAACTCGATCTGGCCGCCGGCAGCCGGTACCAGACCGATCACTGACTTCATGGTAGTGGATTTGCCCGCGCCATTGCGGCCCAGCAGCACCACCACTTCGCCACGATTGGCCTGCAGGGTCAGATCAGCCAGGATATGCGCGCGGCCATAATAAGTGTTCAGATCAGCTATACGGAGCATCAATGCGCCTCCGCGAAGGTGGCTCCTGAGCCAAGATACACCGCCTGCACTTCCGCATTGGCGCGCACTTCCGCCGGGCTGCCTTCCGCGATCAGCTTGCCGCGATTGAGCACGATGATCCGGTCGGCCTGGGCGAAGACCACATCCATATCGTGCTCCGTGAACAGTACGGCGATGCTGTCCGCACGGGCCAGCCTGGCGGTCAGATCCATCAGCGCCAGTCGTTCATTCGGCGCCATGCCGGCAGTCGGCTCATCCATCAGCAGCAAAGTAGGCTTATTGGCCAACGCCACCGCCAACTCCACGCGCTTCAAATCGCCATAAGCCAATATGCCACAGGGCCGTTCGGCCTGATCGGCCATGCCAACACGGTCAAGCAAGGCCAATGCCTCGTCGCGATACTGTGTCGTGGCTGAGCGCCAGAGTGACATTAGGCCGTTATGGTGCGACAGCAGAGCCATCTGCACATTCTCACGCACCGTCATGGAATTGAAGGTAGCGGTGATCTGGAACGTGCGGCCTACCCCCAGGCGCCAGATGGCACGCGGCGCCATACCTACCAGATTGCGCCCAAGCAAATTCACGATGCCGCTATCGGGCTTCAGCTGACCATTCAGCATGTTGAAGCAGGTGCTTTTACCCGCGCCATTAGGACCGATAAGCGCCAGCAATTCACCGGCCGCTACCGCGAAGCTGACATCCTGCACCGCCTGCACGCCACCGAAAGCCTTATGCAGGCCACTTACACTGAGCACGCTCATGACACAGCTCCCTCGCGGCGGCCATAGCGGGCATAGGCGATTTTAAGGAAGCCCGCGATACCCATGGGGAAAGCCAGAACGATGACCAGGATGGTGAGGCCAAGAATGGCGCGCCAGTATTCCGTATTGCGCGCGATGGTATCCTGCAGCCAGGTAAACACGGCCGCACCCACCACGGGACCGGTGAGCGTCTGCACGCCGCCCAGCAACACCATCACCAAACCATCCACCGAGCGCGGCACCGACAGGGTATCGGGCGAGATAGAGCCTTTGGAGAAGGCATAGAGGCCGCCAGCCAAGCCGGCGAAGATACCGGCCAGCACGAAGCCATACCATTGGAAGCGGCGTACATCGATGCCGATGGCATCGGCACGCAGGACAGAGTCGCGGCCTGCCCGCAGCACATAGCCAAAGGGCGCATGCACTACACGCCACAGGAACAGGATGGATGCCGCACAAATGGCGGTGGCGAAGTAGTAGAACAGCGTGCGGTCTTTCAGCCAGGCGCTGGGCCACAAGCCGACCAAGCCGTTGGAGCCGCCGGTGAAGGCATCCCACTGATAGACCACCGACCAGGCGATCTGTGCGAAAGCCAGGGTGAGCATCGCGAGATAGACACCGGAAAGCCGTACGCAGAACCAACCGAATAATAGCGCACCAAGACCACCGGTGAGCGGCGCGCCGATCAAGGCAAGCTCCATCGGCAGGCCCAGCTTGAGCATGGCCAAGGCGGCGCCGTAGCAACCCAGACCGAAATACGCGGCATGGCCGAAACTAACCATGCCGGCCGGGCCCATGAGGAAATGCAGCGTGACGGCGAACAATGCGAAAATGGCCACGTCAATCAGCAGCACCAGCAGATAGGTATCGGCAACCAGTGGCAGCAGCGCCAGAGCAATCATGCAGGCCAGTATGGCGAGCCAGAAAGGCTTGGTCAGCGGATAAAGTGGCGGCTCCACCATGGCGGCGCCACGCTGCAGGCCTTGTGGCTTACCTAGAAGACCCAATGGCCGCACCACCAGCACCACAGCCATGATGACGAATTCAACAACCAGGGTAAATTTGGTGAAGGAGAATGTGACACCCAGTAGCGACACATCACCCAGCGCGATGCACAGCGCCTTGGCCTGGGCGATCAGCAAGGCCGCGAGGAAGGCACCGCCGATGGAGCCCATGCCGCCAACAACAACGACCACGAAGGCATCGGAGATCACGGTGATATCCAGCATCAGCTGGGCTGGTTCGCGCGGCGCCTGGATCGCACCGCCAAGGCCAGCCAGGAAGGCGCCGAGGAAGAACACGCCGGTGAATAGCCGGCTCTGATTCACGCCCAGCGCGCCCACCATCTCACGGTCTTGCGTTGCGGCACGCACCAGCGTGCCCCAGCGGGTGCGGTTCATCAGCAGCCAGAGCAGGCCCAGCACCACAGGCCCGATCACGATCAGCAGCAGGTCATATTCCGGGAAGCGTTTGCCAAAAATCTGCACGGCGCCGCGCAAACCCGGCGCGCGTGGGCCCATCAGGTCTTCGGCGCCCCAGATATAAAGCGCGGCATCCTTGATCACCAATACCAAGGCGAAGGTGGCAAGAAGCTGGAAAAGTTCCGGTGCACGGTAAATGCGGCGCAAGATCAGGATTTCGATCAGCACCCCGATCAGGCCCACGGCCAGGGCACTGAGCAGCACGCCACCCCAGAAGCCGATGTAAGTGGTGCGGCCGAAATAATTGATAAGGCTAAAGGCGAGATAGACGCCCAGCATATAGAGCGAACCATGGGCGAAGTTCACGATCCGGCTGACGCCGAAAATGATCGAAAGCCCGGCTGCGACAAGAAACAACGAGGATGCCCCGGCGAGACCGTTCAAGAACTGGATGGTGACGTTGGCGAGCAAAAGAATCCTCGTTGCAGTTTGTCAGGAAAAAGTGCCGGCCGAGTCTCCTCGGCCGGCGGTAGTATCGCTTACTCAGCTGGACGCATCTTGGCGACATCGGCATCCGAAGGCAGGAACTTCGCACCATCGGCGTAGTACCAATCCTTCATGATGCCCTTGCCGTCCTTCTGGCTCAGCTTACCAACATAAGCGCCCATGGTGGACTGGTTGTCCTGCGGCCGGTAGGTGACATTGCCGAGCGGCGTGCTATGGGTCAGTCCCTTCATCGCCGCAACCAGCTTTTCGGTGTCCAGCGTACCGGCCTTCTTGATCACCGCCGCCGCGCTCTGCACGGTGGCATAGCCGACGATGGAGCCCAGACGCGGGTAATCATTGAACTTCTTCTGGTAGGCGGCGCGGAACTTGGTGTGCTCTGGCGTATTGATCTCCTGCCAGGGATAGCCGGTGACATACCAGCCTTCCGGAGTCTCGTCCTTCAGCGGGTCGAGATATTCCGGCTCGCCAGCCAGCAGATTGAACACCGCCACATTCTTGAACAGATCTCGGGTGTTGCCTTCACGCACGAACTTGCTCAGATCCGCGCCGAAAAGCGAGGAGAAGATCGCATCCGGTTTGGCGGCGGCAATGGCATCAGCCACGGCACCAGCTTCGATCTTGCCCAAGGGCGCGGCCTGCTCGGTAACGAACTCGATGCCGGGCTGCTTTTCCAGCATCAGTTTCTTGAAGGCCGCAGTGGCTGATTGGCCGTATTCATAATTGGGATAAACGATGGCCCAGCGCTTCTTGTTCAGCTTCACTGCATCCGGCACCAGCATGGCGGTCTGCATGTAGGTGGAGGCGCGCAGGCGGAAAGTGTATTTGTTGCCCTGGTCCCACACGATCTTGTCGGTGAGCGGCTCGGCCGCGATGAACAGAACCTTCTTCTCCTTGGCGAAGCTCGCGGCCGCGAGGCCGACATTGGAGGGGAAAGTACCGATCAGGAAGGAGACCTTCTCGCGCGTCACCAATTCCTCGGCGATACGCACGGCATCGCCCGGATTGCCGTTGTCGTCGCGGCTGACGATTTCCAGCTTCTTGCCGAGTAGACCGCCGGAGGCATTGATCTCCTCCACCGCCAGTTCCCAGCCCTTTTTGTAGGGATCCAGGAAGGCGGCGAAATTCTTGTAGGAATTCATCTCGCCGAGCTTGATGGTGTCCTGCGCCGAGGCTGGGCTGACCAGCCCCGCCAGCCCAAGCCCGATCATGGCCGATGTAAGCAACCAGGTCCTGCGATTCATCTCTAGTCTCCTCGGTTGGTGGTTCGGTTGACGCGATAAAACCCTAACGCAATCCATCCTCGCCCTTGATCTCATGCGCCTGCAGCCCGCCAACGCGGTAATGCAAGCGTGGCCCCGTGGCCATGGCGATGACGTAAACCAGTTCATTGGCGCGCGGCGCATCAGGCACCGCCATCTCGAAAGCATCAAAATGGCTGCGCACATAGGCGGCGTTGATATGATGCAGTGGAATATCGATATGGGCACCCATGCCGCCCACCTTGGTGACGGAGGGCACAATGGCCTTGGCATCGCCAAGGGCGCCGCGCATACCATAGCCGCCAGGCACATGCCACAGCGCGCCATGCTCCATTTCGCCATTCTCGCCGATAATGCTGCCCTTGCCATAGGATTCAATCAGCGCCGGATCGCCGCCCAGGGCATCGATCAGGCGTTGCGACATTTCCAGGCCTAGCGGCTTCAACTCATCCATGAAGGGCATGATATCCGGCTCATACCGCCCGGCGAAGGGATTGCGCAGCACAGCGGCGATGCCGGCGCGCTTCAGCGGCTTGGCGGCGCGCGGGCCGCCTTCATGCCAGGCCTCATCCACGCTCAATACGAATTTGCGCACATCCACCCGGCTCATCGCCCGATCCCCATTCTATTCGCCACCTGTTCGGCTTCACCACCCAGCACCGCCGTCTCGCCTTGCAGGGATAGATAGGCTACCTGGATCAAACCACGGCGGCGAAGATCATGCGCCACGGCCAAGCCGGCCGACAAGGCCTCGGCCACCACCGAGTTCGGCAGCGTACCAACGGTTTCGGTCACCAGGATTTCACCCAAATCACTATCGTCTTTCAGTTCGGCGGCAGGCTGGCGCTGAATCGCTGGATGATCAGAATTCACCGCATTGCCCACAATCGTGGCAGCGGCATCGGCCTGCGCGGCCGTTGCTGCAAGAATAGTGACCGCATCGGCGATGCCGCGCGAAAAGGAACGCCCGCGCCAACCCGAGGTGGCAATACCACGGCTAGCCATGGCGGCATCCAGCCGCGCTACCGCATCGATATGCGGTTGATCCGGATTGCTTACTACGGCAACGTTGAAGCTCTCACCCGGCTGCAGCAGCAGGGCAATGTCGCCACCATTATTCACATAGGCCTTGCGCAGCTCAGGCCCTGCGGCCAGCGCGTGCAGCATGTCTTCCGCCACCGCGCCCGCTACCGCCGCCATCGGCGTGATGAACACGGCCCGATGCGGCCAGCAGGCCGCAGCCATGCGCCGGGCCGTGCCACCACGCAACAACGGATAGACTTCGCCCAGCGGCTGACGCAATAGCGGCAGCTCGGCAACCAGTTCTTCCAGAATGGTCTGGAACCGTGTCCAGGCTTTGGCGTAGGCCTGCTCCACTGCCTCAGATGGCCCAAAAGCCGCGATGATCAGATCAATGGGGCCATGCTGCAGATGCAGCCGGCGCTCGAGTCCTTGGCCAAGCCATGCAGCTTGCGGCGCGATCATGGGCTGCCACCCTGATTGAGGCGGGTGAGGCGCGTATCACGCAGCACGTCGTCGATATGCACCACATGGTCCATATGGCCGCCCAGCGCCGCATAATCCTCACGCGACATGGTGAACTCAATCGGCGCCACCAGGGCTGGCGTGGGAACATAGCCGAAGGAATTATCCGGCATACGCAGCACATCCACCATGTAGGTGATGCCGCCGCCAGGCCAGACGAAAACCGGCGCACCGCCAGAAGTGACGCGCGTGAGGCGGTCCTTCACGCTGATGGTCAGCCGCACCGGATTCTCAGTGACGCCAGCGCGCAAGGAACCGCCGGCGCCGGCCATGAACAGCACAGTGCAGAGCGACGGCTCGCAATTCTCGGCAATGCGGTCCACCACTTTGGTAATCGGCGCCGGCATTGCAGCGGCTTGTGGCTTCAGGTTCTCGTCAAGCACATACCAGGCGCTATGCTCGCCAGTGGTGGATACCATCAGCAGCCGCATGCCGGGCCAAGCGGTGTTGGGGTCGATCTTCTCGATGATTTCCAGGGGGTCGGTGACATTGGTGCCGCCCCAGCCCAGGCCGGGCTCAGCCACCTGGAAGTAGCGGCCTGGCGTGGATTTGCGGCCACGCACGCGGATGCCGGCCAACTTCATATCCAGGAAGCGGCCGGCCTGATGCTCGGTCAGCACGCCGGTGATGTGGTCGTCCACCACAATCACCTCATCGGCATGGCCATGCCATTGCTTGGCGAAGATGCAGATGGTGGCCGAACCACAACCAACGCGCATGCGCGCCTCCGGCACGCCATTCACAATCGGCGCTTTGCCCGCCTGTACCACCACTTCGGAGCCGCCATCGATGGTAACGGTTACCGCCTGCTTGTTGGCGAGCTTCAGCATCGCGTCGCAGGTGGTGGTACCTTCCTTCTTGCTGCCACCGGTGAGGTGATGCACGCCGCCGAGCGAGAGCATCTGCGAACCGTATTCCATGGTGGTGACATGACCGATGGCCTCGCCATTCACCCGCACGGCAGCCTGTTCGGGACCAAGATAGCGGTCTGTGTCGATTTTCACCTTCAGGCCGCAATAGCTGAAGATACCCTCGGTCACCACGGTCACCATATCGATGCCTTGATGCTCGGAAGCCACAATAAAGGGCGCCGGCTTGTAATCAGGATAGGTGGTGCCCGCGCCGATGCCGGTGACAAAAGCTGGTGCTGGCGCTATCAACTGGCCATCCCAGGCCTCGCTGCCGGCCAGGAACGGCACCACATTGCGGCCCGATATGGTGGCATGTTCAGTAACGACCAACGGATCGATGCGGGTGAGCACGCCTTCCACATTGGCGTAACGGTCGCAAGCGCCGGTCTTGCCCGGCCGGATGCGACACAGCACCGGGCAGGCGTCACAGCGAACCAGTTCGGCATCCTTGTCCTTGACGGTCGCGACTTCGCTCATTCTGCCGCCTCCCGTTGCCGGATCGCCGCGCGCAGCCGATGCGGCAGCAGCGGCACCTGGGTTACGCGCACACCCGCCGCATCACGCACTGCACCGAGGATCGCCGGCGCCGTGGGCACCAGGCCGGGCTCGCCCACGCCTTTGGCGCCATAGGGCCCCAACGGTTCGGCATCCTCGATCAACAGAACCTCGATCTCCGGCATGTCGCCCACCGTGGGGATCAGGTAATCATGCAGGTTCTCGCTGCGGCCGGGGATGTATTCCTCCATCAGCGCCAGCCCAAGGCCCTGGGCGATGCCGCCATGAATCTGGCCTTCCACTTGCTGTGGATTGATGGCACGGCCCACATCATGGGCGGCCACCATGCGCAAAACCTTCACCTTGCCAAGCTCGGGATCAACCTCCACCAGAGCGATCTGCGCTGCGAAAGCATAGGAGGCGTAAGGTATCCCTTGCCCATTCGCATCCAGCGCTGTGGTAGGCGGATCAAAGCGGCCCTCGCCCAGCAACACGTCCTTGGCTTCACCTTCGCGCAGCGGCAGCGCACCCAGGGCGACGCGATGGGTGGCACCAGCATCCGAAATAATCAGCGTCGCACCATCGAAAGAAAACTTTGCCGCTTCGCCGGCATTGGCGAGCCGCAGAATCTGCCGCCGCAGATCAAGCCCGGCCAGTTCGGCCGCCTTGCCTGAAACGAAAGTCTGGCGCGAAGCGGATGTCTTGCCGGCATCGGCGGTGAGGTCAGTATCGCCGGCCACCAGATCGAACAAGGCCATCGGCGCGCCAACCGCATCGGCAACGATCTGGGTCATGATGGTATTGGAGCCCTGGCCGATATCCAGGGCGCCACTATAGAGCGTGAAGCGGCCATCGGCGCGCAAGGACACCCGCATCACCGATGGGTTCGACATCGAGGTATTGCCAATGCCATACCACATGCAGCCGATACCGACACCGCGCCGGGCAGTCTTGCGCCGGGCGTTGAAGCGTTCAGCATCGGCCTGCATCGCCTGCCAATGAGGCTGCAAGGCATCCAGGCAGGCAGGCAGACCAGCGGAATGTTCCAGCACCTGGCCAGTGGCCGTGGCCTGGCCGACGCGGATGGCATTGCGGCGGCGCATTTCCAGCCGGTCGATGCCAAGTTGCTCGGCCAGATCATCCAGCAAGGTCTCATGGGCGATGGCGGCCTGCGGCACGCCGAAGCCACGGAAGGCGCCAGAGGGCGGTGCGTTGGTGAAAAAGGCGCGGCCCCAGTTATGCACATGCGGCACGAAATATGGCCCCGTGGCATGCACCGGCACGCGGTTCGCCACCGTGGGACCCCAGCTGGCATAGGCGCCGGTATCGAAATTGGCCTTGGTTTCCACCGCGATTAGATGGCCTTCGGCATCACAGCCGAATTTCGCGGCGATGGTCGCCGGATGGCGCTTGGTGCTGGCCGCCATGCTTTCAGGCCGCGTATAGACGCAGGCCACCGGCCGGCCAAGATGCCAGGCCGCCAGCGCGATCATCGGCTGCACCGACAGATCCAGCTTGCCGCCAAAGCCACCGCCACAAGCGGTGGGAACCACACGGATGCGCTCTTGCGGCATCTGCATCACGCCGGCGATTTCATCACGATCCATGTAAGGCGTCTGCGTGGTGGCATGCACCTCGATGCGGTCGCCCACCCGCCTGGCCCAGCCGGCTTCCGGCTCGATATAGGCATGTTCAACAAAGGCCGTCTGGAAATCGCCCGCTGCCACTGCCGCGCAGGCAGCAAAGCCGGCACCAAGATCACCCTTGATCACGCCGCCTTGCAGCAGCAGATTGCCGGGCTTATCAGCCTGCACCAGCTTAGCGCCATCAGCTTTGGCCGCCGGCACGCCATGCAGCGGCAGCTCAACCACATAGGTGATCGGCAAATCAATATCGCTCACCGCCTCCACTGCCTCGCGCGTCCCTACCAAGGCGATCACCGCTTCGCCGCGATAGCGCACCAGACCATCGGCCAGCACCGGCTGGTCCTTGATATCGGGATAGATGCCATAGCAATTGCGTGGCACATCGGCCGAGGTGAAAACCCGCACCAAGCCGGGATGCTGGCGCAGCAGCGGGGCCATATCACCCAGCGTGAAGCTGGCCCGGTGATGCGGGCTGCGCATGATGCGCAACCATAATGCGTCGGCCGGAATTGAGTCGGCGCCGTATTTCTCGCGGCCATCCACTTTGGCCAAGCCATCCACCTTCACACTGCGCGCGCCCACGGCAGCGCCAGCCTCCGGCGAGGCCGGCAACGGCTGGCTGCGCGAGGCATCCAGCACGGCCTCAACGATTTTCTGATAGCCGGTGCAGCGGCACAGCACGCCACCGATAGCGTCTTGCACATCATCGCGGTTTGGCCGGCCATTGGCAGCCAGCAGATCAGTGGCGGCCATCAGCATGCCCGGCGTGCAGGCGCCGCATTGGGCAGCGCCGTGGCGCAGGAAAGCCTGCTGCAGGCGCGAGAGCGCGCCATGGGCCTGCAAACCCTCAACTGTGACGATAAGCTTGCCCTCGGCCTGGGCTGCCGGCGTGAGACAGGCGCAAACCTGCTTGCCGTCGAGCATTACCGTGCAGGCGCCGCAATCACCGGCATTGCAGCCGATCTTGGTGCCAGTCAGGCCGAAATCATCGCGCAATACATCTGCCAGGCGCTTGGCGGGCGCTCCGGTGAATTCGCGGTTGACTCCGTTGACATACAAACGCATCGCTTCAACTCCGCGACTTGGCCAGGCTAACCAGCGCCCGACGGGTGAGAGTGAGCGCGGCCTCGCGCCGGAAGGCCGCGTCAGATCGCATATCGTCAATCGGAGTCAGCAGGTCGAAATGCCGCGCCTTGGCCTTATGCGCCAGGCCAGCATTGAGGCGACGGCCAATCAGTTCAGTTTCCAGCGCGTTGAGGCGCTGCGCGGCCGCCGAGCAGGCGCCCACGGCCACCGAGGCACCCTGCACCACGCCATCGGATTCCTCCAGCACCACACCGACCATGGCAATCGAGATCACCAGATATTTGCGCGCCCCGAGTTTGAGGAACACGCTGCGTGCCGCATGGCGCGGCTTGGATACCAGTATGGCCGTGAGCAATTCACCCGGCTCCAGCCGCGTCTTGCGGTTGCCGGCGATGAAATCGGTCAATGCCAGTTCGCGCACCCGGTCAGCCCGGCGCAGTTCCACGCGGGCGCGCATCGCCATCAGCATCGGCGCACCATCGGCAGCCGGTGAGGCATTGCAGAGATTTCCGGCAATCGTGCCGGCATTCTGGATCTGCGCGCCGCCCACTTCGCGCGCCGCCTGACGCAGGCCATCGAAAAACGGCGGCAGGTTGGCGGTGATGATGTCACTCCAGGTGGTGGTTGCGCCCAGCCGCCAATGGTCGTCGGCCTCGGTGATGCCGCGCAATTCAGGGATGGCGGTGATATCAAGCAGGGGATCGTTCAGTGGCCTGCCGACCCGCGCCGGATAGTAATCGGTGCCGCCGGCCAGGATCAGTGGGGGAGCCTGCTCGGCCTTGCCGAGAAGGTCGAGCGCCTGGCCGAGACTCGCGGGACGCGCATAAAACGCCATTGACTAGGGACCCCCATCCACTGCCCACATCATTTGTGCACATATGATGCTGCCGTGTGATTCGAAAAAAAGCAACGTCAAAAAACAGGCATCTGCGGCCTAATCGATAAGCAGTTTAAGGTGAGGGGAATTGTCGTCAGGGCTAAATAACACTAATAACATGCGATAAATTCCTATTGCTTGATTTAGAGTGGGGAATGTGATTTTAGGCTGGACGACAAACCAAACTAGATTATATGTATACATATGAACTCGACTGGCGATGGGTCAGCGACGGGTTCGCCCGCCGCCCGACTGGATCAGACAAGTGACCATGACCGCTTCCTCCGCTACCACCGCCGAAATTCCCGCCGCCAGCCATCCCGCGCTCAAGCCGGGCGGTAATCTGCGCGAAGAGACAGTGACCTATGTGCATCACTGGACCGACACGCTTTTCACCTTCCGCACCATGCGCGATCCTTCCTTCCGTTTCATCAACGGCCAATTCGCCATGATCGGCCTGATCGTGGATAACAAGCCTTTGCTGCGCGCCTACAGCATGGTGAGCTCGAATTACGAAGAGTTCCTGGAATTCTTTTCCATCAAGGTGCCGAATGGCCCCCTCACCTCGCGGCTGCAGCATCTGAAAGTGGGTGACCGGATCATCGTTGGCCGCAAGCCCACCGGCACCCTGCTGCAGGATAACCTGCTGCCCGGCCGCACGCTTTATCTGCTCGCCACCGGTACCGGCCTGGCACCGTTCATGAGCATCATCAAGGACCCGGATGCCTACGAGCGCTATGAGCGTGTGGTGCTGGTGCATGGTTGCCGTGGCGTGGCCGAACTGGCTTACCAGGATTTCATCACCCGCGAATTGCCGGACAACGAGTTCTTTGGCGAGATGGCTAAGCAGAAGCTGTTATATTATCCCACCGTGACCCGCGAGGCTTTCCGCAACCAGGGCCGCGTCACCGACCTGATCGCCAATGGCAAGCTGTTCACCGATCTCAGCCTGCCGCCGCTGGATCGCGAGCAGGATCGTGTGATGCTCTGCGGCAGCCCCGACATGCTGCGCGACATGCGCGCCTATCTGGACGAGCGCGGCTGGCAGGAAGGCTCCACCACTGGCGCGGGCCATTATGTGATCGAGAAGGCGTTCGTGGAGCAGTAGGCCTTAAAGCCTAAGCCAGCCTCAGGTGATACGCTTCAGCAGTGCTAGAAGCTGCGCCTGCTCGGCCACCGAAAGCGGGCCGAGTGTGGCCTGACTGACCTTCGGCCCATTCTGCAGCAGGCTCTCCACCAGATAGCGGCCAGCAGCCGTGAGGCTGAGATAACGGCGGCGCTTGTCGCTCTTATCGGGGCGGTGCGCAATCAGCTTGCGTATGGCCAGACGGCGGATAACGCCCTGGATCGTTGCCGGATCCATGGCGGTGAGCCGGCCAAGATGGTTCTGCGACAGCTCCCCGGCCTCATATAGCTTCACCAAGGCGGCATATTGCGTCGGCGTTACCTGGCTATCACCGATGGTACCCAGAAAAATCGCCGTGGCGCGCTGATGCGCGCGGCGGATCAGATGGCCGATCTGCTCTTCCAGCACATAGCCGCCCGGCAAAGCCTCGGCAGCCCCGGGCATCGGCTCAAGGGCGGCAGCAATCGGCTTCTGCTTCGGCGGGTTCATGCGGAAATCCGGTTGAATGAAACAAGCGCGGGGAGACTAGCGGCAATCGAGCGCTGCCGCCAAGCCATTCGCTCCAGCTTTTATGGGGAATTTCGTAATATACAATATATCAGCGTTGTTATGCTGACGGGTTCACAGAACCTGCGTCACCGCCTCGGCACCGCGTTCCACCAGCTTCAGCGAGCCATCGCCATTCTCAAACACCGTGCAGGAACAATGGTCGGGCTGGAACAGCACCAGACGATCATCCTTCATCGCGGCGCCCATGGCGGCATTGATCACCATGAAATGGGTGATGATCACCATGTCGGTTCGGCATGAGAGGAGTGAGCCGATCACGCCCTGGCGCCAAGCGCGCAGAATACCCGGCTGATCGGCATAACGCTGGCTGGCGATGCGCCGGAGCCAGGGGCCGCGCGCCGCCAACCCCTGCGCCGCCACATCCGGCGGGGTCGGAATTTCCGAGACAGCGGCAGTGACCTCGGCGATGGAACCCCAGCGGTTGGCCAAGGGTGCGGCGGTTTCCTGCGCCCGCTTCAGCGGCGAGGAATAAAGCGGCAGCGGCCCGAGATGCTCAAGCTTCAGTGCCATGTCTACAGCATGCTCGCGGCCTTCATCCGACAAGCCGGGATCATCAGCCTCGGCGAAATTCGCTGCCGCTTTCGCATGTCGCACCAGATAGAGTTTCGACATGATGCCTCAATGCTCTGAGTTTAAAGCAGGTTGATACGCATGTTTTCGCGCGCCACGAAAGCCCCGCTCCACATCTGGCGCGCATCGGCTTCCAGGCGCTCCATGAACGGGTCTTCGTGATCGGGATCGTGATGGAAGATCGCCAGCTGCTTGACCTGGGCGGCCAGGCAGAGGCGCACGCCTTCCTGCCAAGTGGAATGGCCCCAGCCGATATGGGCTTCGTATTCACGATCCGTGTAGGTGCTGTCATAGATCACCAGATCAGCACCCTCGATCAGCTTGAGGATGGTCTGATCCGGCTTGCCCGGCGTGTGCTCGGTATCTGTGACATAGCATAGCGACTTGCCACCATATTCGATGCGATAGCCGGTGGCCCCGTCAGGGTGGTTCAGCGGCGCCGTGCGCACGCTGATGCCATCAGCAATGGTGAAGCGTTCGCCGGCGCGGAAATCCTGGAAGATGAACTCGGCGCCCATCTTCTCCAGCGGCACGGGGAAGAAGGGTTGCGCCATCTGCGAGCGGAAGACCTGCTCAATGCCGCCGGAATCGGCGACATGGCCGGCGCGGATGATGAAGCGGCAGCTCTTGCGGAAGGCCGGCGAGAAGAACGGGAAGCCGTTGATATGATCCCAATGAGTGTGCGAGAGCAGCAATTCGGCATTGCCCTCGCCACGCTACAGCATCCAGTGGCCCAGATTGCGGATGCCGGTGCCGGCATCGAGGATCAATGTGCGCCCCCCGATCTTCACTTCAACGCATGAGGTATTGCCACCGAAGGCGACATGCCGGGGCGATGGCGTGGCGATGCTGCCGCGCACCCCCCAGAATTTCACCTTGAACCCCATCGCGTCGGCCTCTCGGTTTTGCCTTTATCAGGCGATCGGCAGCGCCATCTCGGCCAAGCGGGCCCAGTAACTGGCACCAATGGTCAGTGCTTCATCGTTGAAATCGTAGCGCGGGTTATGAACCATGCAGCTGCCCTCGCCGGCACCATTGCCGATCCAGACATAGGAACCCGGCTTCTCGCGCAGCATCCAGGCGAAATCCTCAGCGCCCATGCTGGGCGCCAGATTGCGCAGCACATTATCCTGCCCCACCACCGAGGCCGCGGCCCGCGCCGCCAGTTCGGTTTCATCGGCAGTATTGATGGTGGGCGGATAGCGGCGCTGATAATCCAGTTCGGCCACCGCGCCATGGGTGGCGGCAATGCCGGTAACGATCTGGCGCAAACGCGCTTCGATCAGATCCTGCACCTCCGGCGAGAAGGCCCGCGCCGTGCCAGCCAGCGTCGCCTCCTCCGGGATCACATTGGTGGTGTGGCCGGCGTTGAACTGGCAGATGCTGACCACGGCCGGCTGCAGCGGATCGACATTGCGGCCAACGATCTGCTGCACCGCCAGCACGATTTCGGAAGCCACCACCACGGGATCAATGCCGCGATGCGGATAGGCGCCATGCGCCCCGGTACCGCGCACCTTGATCCAGAACATGTCTGCCGACGCCATCATGGCGCCAACGCGCACGGCGAATTTGCCAATGTCGTAGCCCGGCATGTTGTGCATGCCGAACACGGATTCGCAGGGGAACAGGCGGAACAGGCCCTCGTCCACCATCACCTTGCCACCGGCGAGGTTTTCCTCAGCCGGCTGGAAGATGAAATGCACAATGCCATCGAATTTGCGCGTCTTGGCCAGATACTGTGCGGCCCCCAGCAGCATGGTGGTGTGGCCGTCATGGCCGCAGCCATGCATCTTGCCCTGATGCGTGGACTTATGGGCGAAATCGTTCATCTCATGCAGGTCGAGCGCATCCATATCGGCGCGCAGGCCGATGGCGCGATTGCCGTTGCCGGCCTTCAGCGTGCCAACCACCCCGGTCTTGGCCAGGCCGCGATGCACCGGGATGCCGAAACTCTCGAGTTTCTCGGCGACGAACTGGGCAGTGCGAAGCTCTTCGAAGGCGGTTTCGGGATGGGCATGCAAATCCCGGCGCCAGGCAGTGAGTTCCGCCTTGTTTGCCACGATTTCGTCGATCAGCTTCATAAATCCTCCACCCTGCCCGACGACCGTCTCAAATCGCCGGTTACTGACACTAAACGATTGATTTTACTGTTTCCAGGGCCTTGGGACAGGGATTGACTCGGCGCTACCACTATGGTCTTGTCCGGGCCGCGGCCGAGCCGGACCAAATGTTGGACGTGCCCGCCGCTCCCCTAACACGCGGAAATCCATGGATTTTATAAGTCTAGGCTTAAGCGAGCCGGTGCTGAAGGCCGTTGCCGATGCTGGCTATGTGCAGCCGACCCCGATTCAGGCGCAGGCCATCCCCATCGTGCTCACGGGGCGCGATGTGCTCGGCACCGCCCAGACAGGCACCGGTAAGCCCGCCGGCTTCACCCTGCCGCTGATCGATATCCTTGCTGGCGGTCGCGTTCGCGCCCGCATGCCGCGCGCCCTGATCCTTGAGCCGACCCGCGAATTGGCCGATCAGGTGGCGCAGAGCTTCGTCACCTATGGCAAACATTCCAACCTTTCCATGGCGCTGCTGATCGGCGGCGTGAACTACACCGAGCAGGAAAAGCTGCTGGATCGCGGTGTTGACGTGCTGATCGCCACGCCGGGCCGCCTGCTCGACCATTTCGAGCGCGGCAAGGTGATGCTCACTGGCGTGCAGGTTTTCGTTATCGACGAAGCCGACCGCATGCTCGACATGGGCTTCATGCCCGATGTGGAAAAGATCGGTTCCAAGCTGCCGCCGCTGCGCCAGACGCTGTTCTTCTCCGCCACCATGCCGCCTGAGATGCGCAAGCTGGCCGACAAGTTCTTAAGCAACCCCAAGGAAATCGCTGTCGCGCGCCAGTCGACCACCGCCGAGACCGTGACCCAGGGGCTGGTCTATGTTGGCCATAGCCTGAAGCGCGAAGCTTTGCGGGCCTTGCTGCGCAACGAAGCGGTGAAGAACGCCATCATCTTCTGCAATCGCAAGCGCGATGTGGATATGCTGGCGAAATCGCTGATCAAGCATGGCTTCGATGCCCAGCCGCTGCACGGTGACATGGACCAGGGCAGCCGCACCGCCACGCTGGAAAAGTTCAAGCGCGGCGAGATCGGCCTTCTGGTGGCGTCTGACGTGGCGGCGCGTGGCCTTGACGTGCAGGGCCTGTCGCATGTGTTCAATTTCGACGTGCCTACTCATCCGGAAGACTATGTACATCGCATCGGCCGCACTGGTCGTGCCGGCATGGAAGGCCGCGCCTTCACGCTGGCGACCGACGAAGACACGAAATATGTCCGCGCCATTCAGCAGCTGATCAGTCGCGATATTCCGGTGGTAGAGCTTGCCGGCTTTGGCCCCGGCGAGAGCGGCGGCGGCGATGGCGACAAGCCCGATGAGCGCAGCGACCGTTCCGGTCGTGAGCGTGGCGGTCGCGAACGCGGTGGCCGGGATCGCGGTGGCCGTGGCCGGGAACGTGGCGGCCGGGATCGTGGCCGCGACCAGGAACGCAAGGCCGAGCCGGTGGAAGCCGTGGCAGCCCCCGTGGTTGAAGCGCCGCCAGCCGAAATCGAGGCGCCTGTAGTGATGGAAACACCGCGTGAGCCGAAGCCGGAGCATAAGGCACGCGACCGAAAGCCCCGCGACCGCAAGCCGCGTGAGCATAAGGCCCGTGAAGATCGGCCGCGCGAGGAGAAATCCCGCGAACCGAAGCAGCGCGAAGGCAAGGAGCGCGAGCCCCGCGACAACCGCGAGCGTGAAGGCCGCGATCAGCCGGTTGTGGGCATGGGCGACCATATGCCAGAATTCATGCGCCGCCCGGTGCGCAAGGCGCAGCGGGGCTAGGCCCTAGCGAGAGCAGGAAAGCGGAGCCGGCGATGCAGACGATCTTCGTGATGGTGAAATGCGAGCTTGGCCACGCCTATGACGTGGCCGCGCAGGCAGTCGAGCAGATCGAGCAGGTTTCCGAGGTGCATTCGGTATCGGGCCAGTATGACCTGATGATGAAATGCTATCTGCCTGATGGCGAGGATATTGGCCATTTCGTGGTCAACAAGCTGCAGACCATCGCCCGGGTGAAAGACACCTTCACCATTATCACCTTCAAAGCCTTCAGTTAAATCGGCAGCCCAGCATGGGCTACGCCTTTGTCTTGGTCGTTGGCCTGCTGGCCGGCGCCATCAGTGGCATCGTCGGCTTTGGCTCCTCCATCATGCTGATGCCGGTGCTGGTCTACCAGTTCGGCCCCAAAGCCGCCGTGCCGATCATGGCGCTCACCGCTTTGATGGCCAATCTGGCGCGCATCCTGCTGTGGTGGCGCGAAATCGAGTGGCGCGCCTTCGCCGCCTATACCATCACCGCCGCTCCGGCCGCCGCCCTTGGCGCCCGCACCCTGCTGGCCCTGCCGCCGCGCATCGTCGATCTGGCTCTAGGCCTGTTCTTCATCGCCATGATTCCCGCCCGCCATTGGCTGGCGGCACGCGGTTTCACGCTCAAGCTTTGGCAATTGGCAGTGATTGGTGCCGGCATCGGCTTCCTCACCGGCGTGGTGGTCTCCACCGGCCCGATCAGTGTGCCGGTCTTCCTCTCGCTCGGCCTGGTGAAAGGCGCCTTCCTGGCCACCGAGGCGGCAGGATCGCTCGGCATTTACCTAAGTAAGGCAGCGGTGTTCCAGTATTTCGGCGCGCTGACCGAGGAAATATTGCTGCAGGGCCTGATTGCTGGCGGAGCTGTGATGGCCGGCAGTTTCATCGGCAAACGCTTCGTGCTGCGCATGGAGCCCGAAATGTTTCGCCACCTGATGGATGGCGTGATGCTGCTGGCCGGGCTGTTCCTGCTCTGGAGCGCCTATCAGGGCTGAAACAAAATGGGGCGCGAAGTGACCGCGCCCCAATCTCTTGATTGCTGCGAGCAGCGCCTAGCGCGACCACCAGCCGCGCTTGGGCGCCGGCGGCTCGGCCGGCTTGTCCAGCTTGCCATCGGGCGCCAGCACCACGGTCTCAAAGACCGGGCCAGTATGCACCGGAGCAGCGGGTACCGGCGCGGGCGCCGGGGTTTCCGCCTCAGGCGCAACGGCCGGCGTCTCAACCGGCGTGACCGCAGTCGGCGCGGCAACCGGCTTGGCTGCTGGGCGCGGTTCGTCCAGATCGAGATCCAACATCGGGCCGCCATCCAGCATCGCACCGATGGCTGCCGGAGTCAGGAAACCACTCTGGTCGTTGCCATAGTCGCGACGCGGGCGGTCCTGCTGAGGGCGTTGTTCGCGCTCGCCACCGGCATTGCTGTTGCGATCATTGTTGCGCTCGCGGTCGCCGCCATTGCGGTCGGCACTGTTGCGGTCGGCCCCATTGCGGTCAGCATTGCGCGGCGTGCCTTCTTCAGCACCACCTTCCTCGCGACGACGACGGCGGCCACCCCGGCGACCACGGCGGCGGCGGCGGGCTTCGCCCTCACCTTCACCGCTTGCGGCCTGGCCTTCGCCATTGCCCTCAGCGCCGGCCTCACCTTCGGCTTCTTCGCCTTCAGCTTCGCCGCCTTCATCTTCTTCACCAGCCGCATCGTCCTGGCCGGCTTCGCCAAAAGCGGTTTCAGCATTGCCGCCTTCAGCCTGAGCTTCATCGCCACGGCCGCCACGACGGCGACGGCGGCGACGGCGGCGACGCTTCTCACCGGCATCCTTATCGCCATTGCTGTCTTCGACACCGGCTGCAGCTTCGTTCTCGCCTTCGCCCTCGAAGCCTTCCGTCTCCTCTTCGCTCTCCACGCCATCCTGATCCATGAAGGAGAGTTCCTCGGCCGCATCGGCATAGGAGCTTTCCTGGGTGATCGGACGCTGTGCTTCGTTGCGCGCGCTGAGTTCAGGACGGGTTACTTCGCCCGGCTGGCGCAGCTTGCCGCGCTCGATTTTGTAATCCGGCGGCACCAGGCTCGGATCAGCCGCCACCACCACACGCATCACATAGCGGCGCTCAATGTCGCTCAAACGCTCGCGCTTGTGGTTCAGCAGGTAGATCGCCACCTCGGTCGGCACCGCAACGATGATTTCGCCGGCGCGATCACGGATGCCTTCTTCCTCGATGGCGCGCAGAACCTGCAACGCCGTGCTCTCGGTGGAACGCACATAGCCACGGCCCTGGCAATGCGGGCAGGGCATGGTGGAGCTTTCGATCAGGCTCGGACGCAGGCGCTGGCGCGACATCTCGAGCAGGCCGAAGCCAGAGATGCGGCCAACCTGGATGCGCGCGCGATCACCGCGCAAGCATTCCTTCAACCGCTGCTCAACCTTGCGGATGTTGCGGTTGTCTTCCATGTCGATGAAGTCGATCACCACCAAGCCGGCGAGATCGCGCAGGCGCAACTGGCGGGCGATTTCCTCGGCCGCTTCCAGGTTCGTCTTGTAGGCCGTCTCTTCGATATTATGCTCGCGCGTCGACTTGCCCGAGTTGATATCGATGGAGACCAAAGCTTCGGTCGGGTTGATCACGATATAGCCGCCGGAGCGGAGCTGCACCGTGGGCGTGAACATGCTATCGAGCTGCTGCTCCACCTGGTAGCGGTGGAAGAGCGGGATCTTGTCGGTATACAGCTTCACGCGGTCGGCGTGGCTCGGCATCAGCATCTGCATGAAATCATGCGCCGCCTCGTGGCCCTGCAGGCCCTCCACCAACACCTCGTCGATGTCGTTGGAATAAAGGTCGCGGATCGAGCGCTTGATCAGGTCGGCTTCTTCATAGATCAGCGTGGGCGCGCTGCTCTCCAGCGTGCGTTCGCGGATGCTGTCCCAGCTGCGCAGCAGATATTCGAAATCGCGCTTGATCTCCGGCTTGGAACGCTCCATGCCGGCGGTACGCACGATCACGCCCATGCCTTGCGGAATGTCCAGCTCACTGGTGATCGACTTCAAGCGCTTGCGGTCGGCGGGCGAGGAAATCTTGCGGCTGATGCCGCCGCCACGGGCCGTGTTGGGCATCAGCACGCAATAGCGGCCGGCCAGCGACAGATATGTGGTGAGCGCCGCACCCTTATTGCCGCGCTCTTCCTTCACTACCTGCACCAGCATGATCTGCCGGCGCTTGATCACTTCCTGAATCTTGTAGCGGCGCGAGAAATGCGTGCGGCGCGGGCGACGGCCCTCGTCATCATGCCGGCTGTCGCCATTGCTGGTCTCGGCCGGATGGGCCTCGCCATCAGCATGCTCACCCTGCGCCATTGGTTCGGCCGCAGCCTCGCCCTCGGCTTCAACCGGCTCGCTCTCGGCTTCAACCGGCTCGCTCTCGGCGGCTTCCGAAGCAACGGCTTCAGCAACCGGCACCTCGGCAATCGCGGGCTCCTGCGCCTGCTCCAGTACGGGGGCAGTTTCAGCAGGCTCGGCTTCAACCGGCGCGCTTATGGTTGGTGCCGCATCATCCGCGCGGGCCGGCACATTCCAGTAGGACGGCGCATCAACCGCTGCAGGGCTGCGCTCACCACTGTCATCGACCAGACCGGGACGATCCGGGGTGATCTCCTCGACGGCGTCGTAATCACCCTCGACCGTCTCGATGCCGCTGTCTTCATCGCGGACATGATCTTCGTCATGCAACCGGTCCTCGGCTGCCTGCTCTTCCGATGGCGCCTCGCCCGCGGCGTCATTACCGCCCTGCGCCGGGCGGCCACGGCCACGATGACGGCTGCGGCGCTGGCGGCGCTGGTCCTCGGCCTCGAACTCTTCGTCCTCGGCGGCGGCGGCCCGCGCCTCTTCCTCGGCCTGCTGCTCGAGCAGGGCGCGACGATCAGCAATCGGAATCTGATAATAATCGGGATGGATTTCGCCAAAGGCGAGGAAGCCATGGCGGTTGCCGCCATATTCCACGAAAGCGGCCTGCAGCGACGGTTCCACCCGCGTCACACGCGCGAGGTAGATGTTGCCCTTCAGAACCTGTTTGGTGGAAGTCTCGTATTCAAATTCTTCGAGACGGGTACCCTTTACCACCACAACCCGGGTTTCCTCCAGGTGGGTGGCATCAATCAACATACGCATGCCCATGGGCATATTCCTGCAGCGCGGCGCCGCCCACGCGAATAACAGACGGCGGGGCGCCTTTGCTTTTCGAAGCCAGCCCCCCGCCAAGCTTTTGGTGGGTAGACTATGCACCGGCGGTTCCGCCTGCTTTGGGCTGGCCTAAAGACCAAGCCGCGAGCGCGGTGGGGGCCGCGTAGCCGATCCGGGGCGCTCCAGCCGGCCAACCGACATGATGTCCTAAGACATTTTTGTCAGGTCCGGCCCGAGCACTCGCCGTTTCATCGGCTTACCGGCGTTGCCGCCGGCTGGTGCCGCCCCCGGTAAAACCGGTGACCGCTCCGAGGGTTCATACAGATCCGTGCTGTCTTGAGCGCGGAGACCGAGGCCGCATCGCCTGAGGCCGCCACTCCTTTGGGCAGGCCGATAATTTAGGCGCTTTGACTCACGATCCGCGCGCCGCCCTCGTTCTCCTGGTCTATAAGATAGACTGAACGACGAAAGCTGACTCGGATATTCGCGATTACGAAATTACTCGCTTTCACTCCGGGGGGACAAGACCTTTCTTGCCGGGGCCAGGACAGGAGTTCGACTATTACCAGAAAGTTATTGATATTATTGATGATTATATTTCAAACCGGCCTGCTGGCGGGGGGCTGCGGCACGGCCCTGGCCCAGCCGGTGCGGGTGGAGCGGATCAGCCTAAGCCTGAATGCCGGCTTGACCCGCCTGGTACTGGAAGCGGAACGGCCGCTGACCGGCAGCTTGAGCACCGAACCGGGTGGTCTCGATCTGATTTTGCGCCTGGACAACGCCGTTTTCGCCCTCGGACCAAGTCAGTTACTGGCTGCCGGGGTGGTGGAAAAGCTGCAGACGCCTTCGACCACCGAACAAAGCGACCGGCTACGCCTCACCCTGCTGGATACCGCATTGGTTGATCGCGCCTTCCTGCTGCCACCCCAGGGCGAACGCAAGCACCGGCTGGTGATCGATCTGCTGCCGGCCGATCCCGGCGCCTTCCTAAGTGCCTTTACCGCTCCCGTGGCGTTGCCTGTGACCCTGGTGCCGGTAAGCCCGGCGCCCACCCAGGCCGGCCGCGATGCCCGCAAGCTTGTGGTGATCGACCCCGGCCATGGCGGCCATGATCCCGGAGCCATCAGCGCCTCGGGCCGCTATGAGAAGGAATTGACGCTGGCCATGGCCCAGGCTCTGGCGCGCAAGCTGCGCGCCTCTGGGCGCTACCGCGTGGCACTGACCCGCGAGCGCGATGTGGCGGTAAAGCTGCTGGAGCGCGTGGAATTCGCCCGCCGACGCGAGGCTGACCTGTTCATCTCGATCCATGCCGACAGCCTGGCCGCCGACCGCGCCACCCGGGGCGCCAGCGTCTATACCCGTGCCGAGGACGCTACCGACCGCGAGGCGGAAGCCCTGGCCTTGCGCGAAAACCGCGCCGATCAGCTGGCCGACAGCGCCAACACCGGCGATGTGGATGACGTGCTGGCGATCCTGATCGATCTAGCTAGTCGCGATACCAAGCGGCTTTCCGGGCGTTTCGCCGGCCTGCTCGCCTCGTCCTTGGCAGAGCGCCTGCCGCTGCGCCGCAACGGCCTGCGGGCGGCCAATTTCCGGGTACTGGGTGCGCCGGATATCCCCTCCGCCCTATTGGAACTGGGGTATCTCTCCAATCCCAGCGAGGAGGCCCTGCTTTTCTCGGAAGCCGGCCGCACCCAATTGGCCGATGCCGTGGTGGAAGCGATTGATCGTTTCTTCGGCGCCCCATCCGCGCCATAATTCTTCCTGTACATAAGGCCCCGGCGGGTCTATGAGACGGCGCCCCCTGTTTCCTGTGCAATCGGAAAGCCCCGATGCGGTTGCTGCGTTATTTCCTCACCCTGATGTTCCTCGCCGTGCTCGGCATCCTGGCTGCCGCGGCGGCCGGGCTCTATGGTCTGTGGCATTATGGCCGCGACCTGCCCGATTACCAGCAATTAGCCAATTACCAGCCGCCGGTGACCACCCGCATCCATGCGGGTGATGGTCGCCTGATCGCTGAATTCGCGCGCGAGCGCCGCCTGTTCGTGCCAATCGCGGCGATACCCAACACGGTCATCCAGGCGTTCCTGTCGTCTGAGGACAAAAACTTCTTCACTCATGCCGGCATCGATCCGGTAGGCATCGCGCGCGCCGTAGTGCAGAACATCCTGAACGTGGCGCAAAACCGCCGCCCGGTCGGCGCCTCCACCATCACGCAACAGGTGGCGAAGAATTTCCTGCTCGGCAACGAGGTGTCGCTGGCGCGCAAGGCCAAGGAAGCGATCCTCGCCTTCCGCATCGAGCGCGCCTTCTCCAAGGACAAAATCCTGGAGCTTTACCTGAACGAAATCTATCTCGGCGCCGGCGCCTATGGCGTGGCGGCGGCGGCATTGACCTATTTCGACAAGTCGCTCTACGACTTGAACATCACCGAAGCCGCCTATTTGGCTGGCCTGCCCAAGGCGCCAAGCAATTATCACCCGACGCGACAGAATGATCGTGCTCGGGCGCGGCGCGACTATGTGATCGACCGTATGCTGGAAGACGGCGTGATCACGCTGGCCGAAGCCAAGCAGGCGCGCGAAACACCGCTGGTGGCGCTGACCCGGCCGGAAACCGATTATGCCCGCGCCGATTGGTTCGCCGAGGAAGTGCGCCGCGCGCTGGCCCAGCGCTATGGCGAGAAAGGTCTGTATGAAGGCGGGCTCTCGGTGCGCGCCACCATGGACCCCGTGTTGCAGGCCGCTGGCGAGAAAGCCCTGCGCGATGGCCTGGTCGCCTATGACCGCCGCGCCGGTGGCTGGCGCGGCCCGCTGGCCAAGCTGCCGCCGGGCACCGATTGGAAGCTGCGTCTCGCCGGCCTGATCGCGCAGCCAAACACGCTGCCGCTGGGTGCCATCCTGCCGCCATGGCGCATCGCCATGGTGATCAATGTGAGTAGCGAACTGGCCGAGATCGGCTTTGCCGATGGCGCCACCGGTCGCATCGCCTATGCCGATCTGCGCTGGGCGCGCGCCAAGCTGGATAGCAGCAATGGCAATACCCATGCCGTGCAGCTTGGCCCCGTGCCGCGCAGCGCCGCCGATGTACTGAATGCCGGCGACGTGATCGCCGTGGAACCGTTAGCTAGTCAGAAAGACAGCTTCGCGCTGCGGCAGATTCCGGAAGTGGGCGGCGGCCTGGTGGCGATGGACCCGCATACTGGCCGTGTGCTGGCTTTGGTCGGCGGCTTCGATTTCAAGGTCAGTCAGTTCAACCGCTCCACGCAGGCATTGCGCCAACCCGGCTCGGCATTCAAGCCCTTCGTCTATGCCGCGGCGCTCGACAATGGCTTCACGCCCGCCAGCCTGGTGCTGGATGCGCCCTTCGTGCTCGACCAGGGTCCCGGCCTGCCACTGTGGAAGCCGGGCAACTACACGCGCGAATTCTACGGGCCGTCCACCTTGCGCGTCGGCATCGAGAAATCACGCAACCTGATGACCGTCCGTCTGGCCCAGGCCATCGGCATGGAAAAGGTTGTCGGCTATGCCAAGCGCTTTGGCATCGTTGATGACATGCCGAATGTGCTCTCCATGTCGCTGGGTGCTGGCGAGACCACGCTGATGAAGCTGACCACCGCCTATGCCGAATTGGTGAATGGCGGCCGCAAGATCGTGCCGACGCTGATCGACAAGGTGCAGGACCGCCAGGGCCGCACCATCTTCCGCCATGATGCCCGGCCCTGCGATACCTGCCGCGCGCCAGTGTTTGAAGGCCAGGCCGAACCGGTGCTGCCCGATCCGCGCGAAAGCGTGCTCGACCCGGTAACCGCTTATCAGATGGTATCCATGCTCGAGGGCGTGGTGCAGCGTGGCACCGGTGTGCGTCTGCGCGAGCTCGGCAAGCCGCTGGCTGGCAAGACCGGCACCAGCAATGACAGCTTCGATACCTGGTTCATGGGCTTCAGCCCCGATCTCGCCGTTGGCGTCTTCGTTGGCTATGACACACCGCGCGAATTGGGCAAGCGCGAAACCGGCTCTTCCGTGGCCGTGCCAATATGGAGGGATTTCATGGCCGAAGCGCTGAAGACCCGGCCGGGCATTCAGTTCCGCGTGCCGCCTGGCGTGCGCCTGGTGCGCGTGCAGGGCGATACCGGCCTGCCGGCTAATCCCGGCGACCGTGGCGTGATCCTGGAAGCCTTCAAACCCGGCACCGAGCCGACCGGCGAGCGCAACGTGCTGGATGGCTCGCTCTATGAGCGCGAGGCGATCAGCGGCGCCGGTGGCAGCGCTGGCGCGGCCCCCACGGCGGGCACCGGCGGGTTGTATTAGGAATAATGTCTCCGGACCGACCCGCCGCTTGACAGCGCCCGGCCCGTTCCTTAGAAACCCTCTCGCTCGGCAGCTCTGGTTGCCGATGCCCCTGGCGGGCGGTTAGCTCAGCGGTAGAGCACAGCATTCACATTGCTGGGGTCGCAGGTTCAATCCCTGCACCGCCCACCATTTTTTCCCTGATAATCAAGCATAAAATAAATACCAATCGGCTGTTCTCATTGGCCGTCCTTGGTCAACGTTGGTCGAACGGAGGTAGATTTTCCCCACGGTTCCTGGGGAAGGCGTGGGGAAAATGTCGGCGCGGCGTTCACCCCAGGCCGGCCCGGGTTCTTGCGAAGTTGCCCGCGGAGCGATTCTCGAGCTGGGTTTTGAATGGAATCGATGGGTATTTCCGCGGCTACGATGCCGGGTGCGGAGATATCGCGCCCAAGATGATCAACGCTCGGTTACGGCCACAGGCCTGGGTCCGAATCACGCGGTGATGGAGGTGAAGCATTCCCTCATGAGCAATGACCGCGTCACTTTTTAGATTTGTTAGTCTCTCGATTCTCATTTATGATTCGCATCTGATTGATACTCAGACATGCCTATACTGTTGTGGAAGTGGAATGAAGAAACAAAAATCGACCATCCCGGGCGTCGCTCAATCTGATATCGATGCGTCATTCGCCGGACCGGCGATATTGGCAAACCGGTTCTTCGTAACATTTACCAATGCCGGAATGAGAATCGCTTTTACGGAGCAATCGAGCCCAACCGCTCCGGCGGCGTTTCGCACAGCGGCAGTTATGTCCATGCAAGACGGCATCGCCCTTAAAAACCTTCTCACAGATCTGCTCGCGCCGGTCGAAAAACAGATGCGAGACGAATTAGAGCGCGGCGGCAAAGAGAATCCTGGCTGATGGGGCGACCCTTGTCCTGACAAAAAAAGCCCCGCCGTTTCCAGCGGGGCTTTCTCGTTTCAGCCAGGCGCTAGGCCCAGACTCAGTTCGGGGCTGGTTCGCCGGTCACTGCTTCATGGACTTGATCCGCGGCGAGCCATGCGGCGTTCCACGCCGTGGTACGAGCCCCCTCCTTCGATGGGCGTGGTGCCTTCGGATGGAGGAAAAGATCGACGCTCTTCGTCATCATCTCGAACAAATAATTGAAGGTCTGCTGGGCCTGTGGATGCCAGTCATTCCACTTTTCACCACCAACGGCATGCTTGTTCGAGACCGCCGGCGCGGCATCAAACACAGCGCCAGGCTCGTACTTGGCCAAGGCTTGGGCCGCCAGAATGGCGTGAGCCTCATTGTCGAACAGGCCGGTCGTGCTGGGCCCAACCCCATTGGCACTGGTCGCGTAGCGGGTCACCATGTAGCGGGTCACCGGGCGCACCCGGTATTCGATCTTGGTCTTGATCTTCTTGGTCATGGCCTTCTCCAGCCCCCGCAGGGGCCATGCCGATAGTCGTATCGGCGACGATCAGGGCGATACGCCCGATCTCGTGATCCCATGTTGATTTTTTCGACCTCCAAAGAGGCGGCGAAAATTAACATGGGTCTATCCGGATGAATTACCGCGCCAGGGCTGGCGCGGATTCCTTGTTACGCGTGCCGAACCACCACAGCACGCAGGTCGTGGTCAGGTAGAGGATCGTGTCGATGATCCGCTTGATGATGGCGCTCGCCTCCACCACCCCCAGTTTCAGGCCGAATTCATCGATCAGGCCGCTGGCCTCGTAGTAGATCAGCGTGGTGAGAATGCAGAGATAGACGGTCAACGCGGGCCGAACGCAGCCGCGCACCATGTCGGTGAACGCCATCATCAGCCAGCCGGCGGCGCCGATCCGGCCACCCGGCGCCCTGATGCCTTCGGTGTAGCGCAGCGGCTCGGAGCGGAAGGACGCGGCGAAGGCCTGGGAGTCCGCCACGTCGCGCTTGGCATCACCCTCTTCCTGGGCCACCTGCACACGCCCGGCCCATTCCTGCCGCGCACCTTCCAGATTCAGCCGGAGGATATTCTCGTTGTGGCCATACAGCAGCCGGCTGGCTTCCAGCTTGATCTGCTCGGCCTTGAAATCAGCATAGCGCTGGATCGCCACCCCGAGCAGGCCGGTAAGGCCGCCCGAGAGAACTGACGACAAGGTGCCGGTGATCAAATCCCACATGGCAATATCTCCAGTTCAAAGGGCGCGAAGGCCATGGCGGTTTCAAGCGTGGAAATCGCCGGCGCGGAACGCAGCACAGCCTTCTGTGATTCGATATGGCCCAGCGCCCGGCCGAGCGCGATGCAGCCATTGAGCTGCGCCCGGAAGCCGAGCGCCTTGTCGCCCATCAGGTTGGCGGCATGGATGCGCACGCCGCTGCGGCCAGGAACCCGATCCACCAGGTACATGAGCCGCTTGAAGGCCGGGCTCCAGGTCCAGAGGCAGCGATAGAGCCCTGGCGGGATGCAGGAGATGTTTGGCGCGTTGCCGCGATCCGGCAGCTCGCCGGTGAACAGCATGCGGCCATCGGGCAGCACCAGGCGGCCGAACGTGCCCTGATCGCCGGTTTCCAGGCGCTGCAGGAGCAATCGCGGCGCAGACATGGCTCAGCCGAGCGCCAGCGACCACAGCCAGGTGGCCACTACCAGCGCCACGCCCAGCACGAACAGCAGCGCCCCGATCACTGCGCAGCCCACCTCATGGCCGCGGCGCAGGAAACGCCAGCGATCACCCGCGATGCCCAGCGCCATCAGGCCGCAGCCCGCCAGCATGATCACAAGACCTAGATTGCTGAGCGCTTCCATCTCAGGCGCCCTTGGCCGGCCTGAAGCGCGCCCAATCGCCGCCCGAGCCGATCTTGCAAACCGCATCCTGGCCCACCAGCGTGAGCGTGATGGCCCAGCGGCCATGCGAGCCCTGCCAGGTAGTCCACACGTCATCATCGCCATCCTGGCGCGCAGAGACGGGCTTCATCTCCAGCGCCTCCAACTGCGCCAGCATCGGCCCGGCATCGGCGCAGAATACCGGCAGGCTGCCATTCGGCTCAGGCGCCGCAGGCTGCGCCCATGCGCGGGCCGCGACAAAAGCCAAGCCAAGCAACATCACCACACTCATCGCACTACGCTGTCGCATGGCATGCTCCTTTGTGGAAAAGTTAGAAACCGCGACGCGCGCGGTGATACGGGTCGAGCCAGGGTGCTGCGATGCGAACCCACCAGCGCGCGGCCGGCTGGCGCTGCTCAAGCCTGGGCAGGTCTTCGGCCACGCTCTCGGCCGCGAGATCGATGACCCACGGCATGGGCCGCAGCATGCGCAACATGCGCTGCACCACCTCGGCCCGGTATTCGGGCGGCAGCGCCATCAGGATCTGGATGGCCCGCCAGGGCCGCAGTTCGCTCAGCACGACCGCGGTGGCCTGCGGGTAATAGTCGACCAGATACTTGGCCGTCACCGGCACCGGCAGGGCGGAGAGCCGCTTGAACGCTGGGCGCATCGGCTCCGCTCCTATCGCTTGGGCCAGCGTTCCCATATCCAAGCCGCAGCCCCGACCAGCAGCAGCAGCAAGCCGCCGATCTTGAGCAGCGCCCACCAGGCGCCGCGCCCCATATTGGCGGCCGCGATTAGCTGATCGAGCTTGGCGTCGATCTCCTTCAGCCACGCATCCGTGCCTTCCTGGCGCGTCTCGAGCTTCGCTATGCGCTCTTCCGGTGTCATCGCGGTCTCCGAATTGTCTGGCCGGCTGAATTACGGGGTGCCGTAGGCTTCGGCGATGGCCGAGCGTTCCTGGCGGGTCTTCTTCGGTGCGCCGCGATCCCGGGCCCGGGCGCCGATCTGCTCTTCCTGCACGCGGGCGCGAAGCGTGGTGGAACTGATCATGATGCGGCGCGAGATTGGCGCGGTCTTGTTGTATTCCGCGATCTCGAGCCGAACCGCGTTGATCGCCTCATAGGCTTCCCTCTTCTTCACCGGATCCTGCTCCACCAGCATCTCGGCATAGAGCCGGGCCAGCTTACCCGTGTAGCCGGCCTGCATGCCGGCCACGGCGCGGGATTCGCGCTGCTGGGCGTATTCGGACTCGCGCCGGTTCGCGATATCGGCGCTGGTGAACCCGACCGCCTTCATGGCCACATCGGCCGCGCCGATCTCACTCGCGGGGATCACGACCTTGCCGGTCTGCTGCGAGCGGATGCCAGAGTTACTCCAGGCCACGGCCTGCATGGGGTTGCGCAGGAACTGCGGCATGAATTCCGACGCCGCCAGTAAGGCGTCGCCTCGCTTCAGGTTATTGGCGGCGCGCTGCAGGCGGCCCAGCGTGAGCTCACCCGGCACACCGATGCTGTCCGCCAGGCTGTCGGGCGCGATCTGCCCCATGCCGATGCGGCCCGACAGATCAATCCCGGCGGCGCGCGGCAAGCCCTTCACGATGGCCTCGGCGATCAGCGGTGAGCCGGTGAGCCGGGTCATGCCGCGCCGAATCTCGGTCTCGATATCGAGGTCGCGATCCGTGCCAAACTTGTAGATCCGCTCGGCCCAATCCTTCATGTCTGATCCGGCCGGGATGCCGAACAGGCCGCCAAACGCCACCAGCATGGCGGCAATGCCAGCAAAGGCCAGCCGGCCCTCGGGGCCGCCATTCTGGGTCAGGCGCCAGAACAACTCCAGCATCTGCATGGTGAAGCCTTTGAACTGCAGCAGCCATGACCCAACGCCGCGCATGGCCTCTGGCCGGTTGATCTTGCCCATCCGCAGGTGGGTCTCATCGATCACCCAATCCGCCAGGCCGGCCGGTGTCTGGTATTTTTCATCGCCAGCATACAGGGGATCACGGCCATAGACGGTCTTGGCCCGCGCCATGACGGACTTGTCCTGGCCGAGCCGGTAAGTGGCGACAAAGGTGGCTAGCCGATTGAAGCGCTCAGCCGCAGTGAAGACCGAAGCCGCGACCTCGGCAGCGGCGCGCAGCTTGTCATCCACGCCGCGCAGCGCCTTGTTCCGGCCCTGGGCGGTGGCCATCTGCTCGTAGGTCTGCTGCGGCACCACGAAGCCCTCTTCCCAGGCCGCCCGCAGCGCGTCCCGCACATCGCTCGGCGCTTTCTCGATATCGAAAATCTCGACGCCCTTCTCGCGGATGCTGAGCATCTTCATCACGTCGGCGCTTGCCCGGATCAGTTCGGCATTGGCCCGCCCCATGCCGGCGATCTGCGCCAGATACGGCATCGAGATCAGCGGCACCTGGGTCACGTTGACCAGGGCCGACGAGATGTTACCCGCCAGATAGTAGAAGAACGTGATGGCACGCGCCTTCTGCCACTCCTCCTGGGGGGAATTGACATAGTCCCGGTACCGGGCCGCGTAGAGGCGCAGCTTGGCCTGGATCGGGGGGATGGCCTTCAGCGCATCATCGAACTCCCGGCCCGTGGCGCGGCGCGAGAGATAGCCCGACAGGCCCACGATGTAATCCGCCAGGCCGCGCTCGAAATCGACCGAGTAGCCCGCGGTGTTCTTGGCGCCGAAGAAATGCTTGTTGAAGCTGCGGGCCCGCAGGGCGGCATCGATCGCGTCACGCACTTGGGCATAACTGTCCTGATCCGCGCCACCGGAAGCCGCCAGCACGTCGATATCTTGCAGCGACACACCGGCCCGCTCCATGGCGGCCGGGGCGATCTCGAACGGACCCGACACCTTGTGGCCGGGATACTTGGCCCGCACCGCCGCGACCCGGCGCGCGATGCGGCCCGAGGCCAGGCTGCGGTTCGCGCGGCGCCAGAACGGGCCATCGGTTTCCAGCTTCTCAAAGTGGACCACTTCGCCATCTTTGTTCTTCACCACCAGGCCCATATCGCCGTAGCGCATGAACGGCACATACCCGGTTCGCTTCGCGTTGGCGATCTCATCCAGGATCTGGGCCGTCTCGTTGCGATGCTGCGCTTCGATCTCCGGCATGTCGGCCCGGATCGAGGCCCGCATGGCATCGGCCGAGCCTGGCCCGCCCGGGCCGCCATATCCGCGCTCGTCCAGCACGGCTTCCTGGAGCAGGTCCAGCGCCTTATCCATGGTGGCCCGCACGGAGCGATATGCCTCACCTTCTTCCGGGCTCAGCGTGATGCGTTCGCCGAACCGGCTCAACTCGGTATCGCCGTGCCGGTTCACCGCCCCGATGGTGGGCCCGTCATAGGTTTCATTCTGCAGGCGGCCCAATTCCAGCACGGCATCGACCCGGGTCCGGGCCTGGGGACCGAGCGATTGATAGGGCTTGAGCAGGCTGGACAGCTGCGCCGCGGTGGCATCCCGGAGTTGGAGCTGCGCCGTGGCGGCGCGCCAGACCCGGGTGAAGGCCGGGAAGGTGCTGGCCAGCATGCGGGGGTGCAGGGCGAAGCGTTCCGCCCAGGTCAGGTCGCGGGTCAGCGGCAGGCGCGGCGCGGCGCGCCAATCCTTGAACGAAGCCAGGGCGGCATCGAGGATCGATTGCTTCTCGGTGCTGAGCGGCTCGGCCAGCGGCACCGGCTTGGCGCGCTGCTGTTTGACGCCTGCGGCTGCGGCGGGAGTATCGGCGCTGAGAAGTGTTAATTCGCCAAGCACCTTACCCATCTCGGCAACAATTTTCTCGCGGCCACGCTGTATAGCGGTGTCCTGGCTGAACGGACCAGCCGTATCATAGACATCTACCAATCGCGCCCCATTGTCGGCTCGCTTCAAGTACCAAGTTTTGCCAGAATTGCTCTGGTTGGCCGTGATATTGCCCGCACGGACCTGAGTATCAAAATCGCCCAGGCGTTCGGAGAGGCGCTGATAAAACTCAGAGAGTCTCTTGGATTCCTTATTATTCGCCCTGGTCGCCTGAGCTTTCGCGACGCGGGAAACTACGGACGGAAGCTCCTTGCCGGACCGCTTCGCAAGCCAAGCAATGGCGTCTTTCCAATCTCCAGAATGTGCATCCTGGTGCAGGCTGCCCTCGGGCGAGACCTCAAAATCGGCTTCTCCGTGCTGCATCTTGTAGGAGGGCGGCAATGCGTGGTCCGAGACCCGGATCTTGAGCGTTTCCCAATCCACCGTATCGCCATCCTCGTCGAATGCGATTGGCCTCACCAACTCTATGTAATGGGAATGCGACAGGTTCGAACCGAATTTGCGATCGACCGACCAACCAGATTGTTCAGCATATTTCGCGATCAGCTCGGCGGCTCGATAAATTTCACCGCCCCGCTGCGCCATAACGTCCATGGCGGACTCCCGAGGCTGCTCGTCATCCAGCGGGAATTCCGATTTCGCGACCCGGCCCGTCTCGATCTGGCGGAACACATCGGCCCAGGTCGGGGTGCGGCCGAACGCCTTGGTCAGGATGGCCCGCAGCTCAGCCAGGAATTCCTTGATCTTGGCAAACACCGCCGCCACGCCCCGGGCCGGCGCGGCGCCGCGCGACGCGAATTCCTCCGCCACGGCTTCCTCGAGCCGGGCCTCTTGGCTGAGGTCGGGATACCGCGCCGCGATGCCGTGCTTCTCGATCCAGCCCTGTTCGGCCGCGGCCCGCTCCAGCACGGCCCAGCGGGCCTGATCCAGCAGGCCGGTCTCGCGCAAGACATGGATCGCCTCGTGCCGGGCCGTGGCAAGTGGATCGGGGGCGGTCAGGCTCAGCGCGACTAGATTCTCGATCGGGGCAAAGGCGCCCGATACGCCGGTCGTAGAACCGTCCGGGCCACGGCCCAGGAGGCGATCCGCCACTTCGACCCGCAGGCCTGGCCGGCCCGTCATGCGGGCAAGCGCGCCACCGGTCAGCCGCGCCACGCTCTCGCGCTTCGCCTGCCATTCCGGCGCCAGGCTATACTCGCCGCTCAGGTCTGGCGCCAAAACCCGCCGCACCGGCCCAGAAGCGATATTGTCGCCCGGGCGAAACTCGGCTATGCTCCAGACGTCGTCGGGGCGGCCATTCCAAGGCGTTAGGCGCTCGGCCTTCACGGTTGAGCCACCCTCGGGGCCCTGAGCCCTCGGCCCGGCGGCGTCATCCCAGCGGTTCAAGGAGTAATGGAACGTGCCATCCGGCAGTTCCCGAACCGTGACCACCACATCCACCGGCGTTTCACCGATCATCACCCGGGCCGCGTATTTGTGCCACGCCTTGATGCGATCCGCGCCATCCCGGTCCGGCTCGGAGCCGATCAGCACGCCCTTCTCCAGCACGGCCGGGATGGCCGGGATGGCGCGGGCCAGGTGCTCGCCGATCCGGCCTGTGCTTTTCCGCGTGCCGCGATTGTCGAAGCCGATCGTGCGGCCATCGCTGGCCGTCACGCGCGTGCCGATCAGATTGGCGGCGTACCAGGTGCGGGCCTGTTCCAGGAGGCCGCGCAGATCCTCGGCCGGCGCTCCGAGTTCAGTGCCGGTCAGCCTGGCCGCGACCGGGAGATCATCACCGGTCTTGATCTCGGGCTGGCCGGACTGGCCTTCGCGCTGGAACAGCGGCACACCCTGCAGCACGGCGTCACGCATGGCCGGCGTGATCTCCATGGCATGGGCCTGAACGGTGCCGCCCGGCTCGTGGGTTATCCGAACCCCGCCATTCTCTTCCGCCCAGGCATCGGCCTCAGCTCTGGTCTTGAACTCGGCCTCGATCACCCCGCTTGGGTCGGTGTCGTCCCTCGCCTTCCAGGGCCTTGGATCCGGTGCCCCGGCGCTCACCTCGGCGCGGTTCACGCCCGCGCCGAAGCGCTTGCCCCACTTCGCCGCGTAGGCGGGGAGTATCTTGTCGTAGAAGCCCCGCATCCCATCGCCGCCGACCTTGAGATCGACTCCACCCAGCCTGGTGTAGCCGGTCTGAGAATCGATACTGCCCTCGTCATCGGAAATCTTCTTGGCCAGATCCTTGCCGAGAATCCCCTCGACATCACCGACCGGCGTGTTGGCGCGGGAAAAAACATTCCTCAGCATGCCATCACCAACGCGCCTGTAGGCGTTGATGCTCACCGTCTCGCCGTTGGCGGATTTGGCATAGTCGATCGCATTGATCTGCTTGCTCAGATCATATCGATCGGCCTGCTGGTCGCCGGTGGTCCACGCGATCCGGTCAAAGCCATTCTCGGCGGCCCAGCGTACGGCGCGGCGGAACGCGGCTTCGTGCCAGGTGGATTTCAGCGGCGCGTCCGGTACTGAGGCCGTTGCCCCCATCCAGGCCCGCATGGCTTCCCGCGTAGCCTGCTCGGCCTCGGCATAGCCCGGGGCATCGGTGCGCGTCTTGGCCTGCGCCTCAATGGCTGCATCATAGGCAGCCTTCAGCTTGGCCTCATCGCTCCTATAACCCTTTTTCCGCCCCGCCTGGTGCCAGTCGGACTGAATCTCCTCGATGAAGAGGACGCGCCGGCCATCGGCATCGGTGCGCTCGTTGAAGCGGATATGGGCGAGGATGTTCGGCGTATCGAAATGCCCGCTCACGAACTGCGCCGGCCGCCCCGAGGCCTGAGCATTCATCTCTTCGACGCGGCGACGCGCGTCTCCATAGTTGCCCGCGAACTGGCGCGAGCCAGTTTCTTGATCCACGATATAGGTACCGGGTCCATCCCCTTCGACCCGGTACCGCTTAGTGGTTTTCTTCTCCGGCATGGTCAGCAATAGCTCGCGGTATTCCTTCCCGCCGGGCAGCGTGTAGGAGTCGAAAAGCGATGGTCGCTGGCCAGCGGTTTTCCGATAAGCGGATCGCTCATCCTCGCTCATCCGCCGCCAGAGCTTTTCGCTCAACTCGTGATACTCACGCACGGCCACATCGTCCCTGGGCTGAAGTGTGATTTCCTTGATCCCAACCTCGTTGTCGCGCAGGTATTGGGCCACGGCTTCGCGGGTCACAGTCCCTTGCTGTACCGAGAGCCAGTCCGACACCCCGGACCAATCGATCTCTTCCTGCTTGACGCCCTTCTGGGTCAGGTTGCGGATCGAGGCGGCCCATTGCTGAGCCGGTGCCTTGGGCTGCGGCATGGCCTCTACGGCCCGGGTCATGGCCGAATAGAACGGCTTGGCCGGCGCTTCGCGCTGGAATTTGGTCTTGGCCCGATCACGCTTTGCCGTGGCGGGCGCCGGAGCGCGGCGCGACGGCGCGGGATTGGCATTGAGGAACGCCACATCTTCCCGGGTCAGCTCGCCCGTGCCGGCCGCCACCTTGGCCCGGATCTCCGCCTTGCGGGCTTCGATCTGGTCAGGGCTCATCAAGGCATCCGCCGGCGGACTGTCAGGCAACTCCGCCGGCGGCGCCTCGACAGGGGCCGCTTCCGTCATGGCGGGCGGCGCGGCCTATGGAGGGGAACGGGTGCTGGTGGGGATTTCCTGATAGGCGAGCGGGGCCTTGGTGCGCTTGGGATCGGCCAGCCACACCTTGAACTCCGGCACGGTCATCTCCGTGATGGCCCCGATGCGGCGCAGCGCGGACCCATCGCTGAACGCCGCCCGGTAGGCGTTGATCGCGCCGGCCCGGTCGAAGCCGGCCATCACCTTGTGCTCGTCGAATCGGCCCGTGCCGGGATCGATCTGATCGACGATATAGACGCTGGGCGCTTCCAGGCCGGGGCCCAGGTAGATATCCACCTGATCGCCGTCGAAGCCCTCGCTGCGCTTCACATAGCCGTAATGCGCCGGCATGGTGACGCTCCACGGCTTGCCATCGGGATCGGTGCCGCGGCGTTCCGAGCCAGCCGGATTCTCGATCGAGAGGTCTAGGCCGTTCCACTTGATATGGGCCTTGCGATAATTGCCGGCCGCCTTCTGGGCATCGCTCGGCTCTGGCGCGACCCGCTCCAGCGCGGCCTGGTCGATCGCCTCCGGCGTGCTGGGGCGGAGCGGCGCCTGGCGCGAGCCGTCACCGATCGAACTGCCATCCCCCAGGAAGGGATTGGTATCGACGGGCTGCAGCACGGGTGCCGCAGCGCTGGGCTGCTCCGTAACCAAACCCGATACAGCGGTGTTTTGCGCAACCGGGGCAGGCTGGACTAAGGGTTGCGGGAAGGCCGGTATCTCATCATCGATCGCGGCGCCGGTCGGCGTGGGCTGCACGGCTGCAGTGGCCGGTACTGTCGGCGCCACAGGCTCAGATGCGGCTTGGCCAGGGCTGGGCGCGGTTGGCAACGGGTCGGCGTCTGCCTGCTGCTCCTGGGCGTCCTGAGGCACGTTAGCCGGCAGAGGCCGCTGCAGGCCGCGAGCCCGGCCATAGAGGTTCGCCCCGCCACCCGTGGCACCACCCATGGCGCCGCCCACCACGGCGCCGGCCGTGGCGGCATTCACCACGCCTTGCCCGGTCGGGATGGTGGCATCGGCGCGCTGCTCGGCCACATTCTGGATCGCCTGTTCGGCCGCGCTCTGGGCGGCCTCGACCGGCACCTCGGTCGCGGCCCCGATCGCGATGGAGCGGCCCAGCGAGCGCCCGCCGCCCCGCACCAGCGTCTCCATGACGGCGCCGCCCGGCCCGCCCAGGGCGGCCGTGGCCAGGCCGGTCTTGATGCCGGTCTCGCCCGAGATGCGGCGCGCCAACTCGTCACGCGCCGCCTGGGCGCGTTGGGTCACGGGTAGCGCTTCGTCCTGCTCGGCCATGATGGCCTGGAATTCTGGCGCGGCCGCGAGCCGGTCGAGCGGCAATTCCCTGACCCGCTTCTCGACCTCGGCCGCGTTCTGGCCCGCCGTGAGGATACCCTCGGCCGCGCCATAGCCGATCGCACCCGCGAGCCAGGGCGCCACCTTGCCGCCGATCTGCAGCACCTTGGCGCCGGCGCCGCCCGGCAGCAGGCTGGCCGCCGTGCTGGGCAGGCTGGCCGCCACGTTGAGGCCAATCGCGGCCGGATTGGTCAAGGCTGGGCCGGGTGAATAACCGGTGATGCTGTCCGGATTCTCTACTGCGAATTCCTGCGCCATGGCGGCCCGCCCGGCGGGCGACATCCCGGCCCGGGCCTGCTCGGATCGCGACTGGCCGAACTCGACGATGGCCGGCCCGGTCTCGTCAGCACCGGCCCATTTCGCGAGCTGGCCAACACCGGCCACCGTCTCGAACGCACCTGATTTAATCGCCTGCCAGTAATCGGCCAGGCCCACGCCGTCACCCTGGGGCTGGAACGGGTCATGCTCGATCGGCTCCAGTTTCAGCTTGCGCGGCCGCGGTGCTTCGATCGGCGCCGCCGGGGCGCCGCTGAACGGATCGGTGTCGATCGGGACCAGCTTCAATTCTGCACCATCAGGTATTTGCCGGGCCGGGCCGGATCCGGCACATACCACTTACCGTCCTGCGCCCGGCGGGCGCCTTCCACCGGCGGGGCGTCAGCGCCCGCCGCAGGGCTGGCCTGATCACCACCGAACCGTTTCGCCAGATCGCCCTTGCCCAGCGCGCCCAGAGTAGCGGTGGCGGCCCGGGTGCCCTTCTCGGGGTCGTAGGTGGTCTGGTAGCCCACGGTCTGGCCCGTGATGGGATCCTTCTTCTCGGACGTGACCGAGCCGCCGATCTTGCTGGCCTGCAGGGCGAGCTCCATCGCTTTCTCGTCCGTCACCCCCTTGGTCAGCGGCTGGCCGTCGGCGCCGGACAGCACCTTGACCTGGGTCGGGTCGCGTGGGTTCAGGGCGATGAAGTGATCCCCGGCCGGGGTGATGTTGAACGCGGGGTTCTTGACTTCCCATTCCCGCAGCGCTTGAGCGGAGGCCGCGATATCGACCTGGCGGCCCGTGAGGCCGAGCTGCTTTCGGTTCAAATCCATCTGCTGGGCGAATTGCTGGGCGCGCTGATCCAGGTTGGCGCGGAACTGAGTATCGCTCTGCGCCATGCCGGCCCGCGCGATCTCTCCGCTCTGCCGGGTCGATTGCTCCTGGTTGGCCACGCCGCGCTCCTGGATGGCCCGTACGGCGGCACGATCCGCCTTGGCATCGGCGCGCTCCTTGCGCTGTTCCATGCTGGTGATCGCCGCCAGCCCGCCCTCGCCGATCGCCCCCATGGGGGTAACGCCGGGCCGCCCGCCCGCCGCCATGGTGGCCAGGCCGAACCGGAGCAGGTTCTGCAGGGCATCATCGGAGATGCCTTCCAGCATGCCGCCTGAATTGGTCGCACCGCTTGGCAGGATGCCGTAATCCCCCACCCGCGTCCGGGCCCCGTTGGGCGTCATGCCCGTGGCGGGGACGGTGGCCTGTTCGGCCGACAGCGCGGGAACATCCATGCCAAACCCAAGCTCGGGCGGCATGGCGGCGGTGGGTGCGAGGGCCGGCGCCGCTGCGGGCCGGGGCTGGCTCACCTGCGCGGGCAACGGCATGGGCATGGTCTGGCGCACCAGTTCGGTCTCCGGGCCGGGCCGATCCGTGGCGGCCAGCGCGCGGGCGAAGGTATTGCCATAGTCCACGGCATTGGTGCGGGCCATGGCGGGGGTCAGCGCGGTAGCGGCGGGCTGGGTCGGGCCGGCCATCTCCTGTTCAGCACTGAGCGGCGGTGCGCGGGTTGGGCCGGCCTGGGCCATCTCCTGGGCGGCCAGTTCCTCGGGCGACATGCCGGATCGGGCCGCACCGGAGGCAAAGCGGTTGGCCTGCCCGATGCCGCGCAGCCGGGCCATGGTATCGGGACCGGAGAAGACCGGCAGTTGGGTGGTGTCGCGCGGCACCGCGACGGGCTGCACCGGCATCGGCATGACGCCCTGGTCATTCGCCGCGGGGCGGATCATCTCGGCGAAACGCTTCAGCGCGCCGGGCGCCGGCGCGGCCGGACCAGCCTGGGCCGGGGTGACAAGGTCGGTCGCCTCGGGCTGGTAGGCGGGACCCGGCTGGGCTGGAGCCGACATGGCGGCCATGATCTGCTGCCTGATCATGGGATCGGCCCTCACCGATTGCGCGATCTGCTCGGCGGCCTGGCGATCGCCCGACTTGGCCCGGTCCATCAATTTGCGGATCTGCATGGCATCCATGGCGCGCGCTCCGGGTTACGAGAAGGCTTTGGCCAGCATGGCGAGGCCGGCCGCCCCGGCCCCGACCCCGCCCAGGGTCTGGCCGAACGTGCTGGGCTGGTAAGGCGCCGGCCCGGTGCTGGTGTTGGTCGTGTTGCTCGGGGTGTTGCTGGTCGCGCCCAGCATCAGGTTGAGCATTTCGATCGGATAGTTCTGCTGGCGCAGGAAGTCGCTCCATTTCAGATCCAGGGCGGCCTGATCCATGCCCTGCTCCTGGGCGCCGATCTCCGACAAGGCCTGGGCATCGGTAAGGCCCTGCTTCTGGCGCTGGTCGGCCAGCGAGCCGATCTGTGCCGCGGCCGCCATCTCGCGGGCCTTGTCGGTGTTGAACTGGGTCGCGCCCTTGTCCCAGGCCTGGGCATAGGTTTGCCCCACGGTGTCGCCGGCCGTTTTCGCGACCTGTTTGGTGATATCACCCCGCATCACCATGAGGCGGTCCTGCTGGCCAGACCCACGGGTCGCGGCTTGGCGGCCCAACCGGGATTGGGCCTGGGAGCCGGCGGCGAAGATCGCATCGAGTTGCGGCGCGAGCAGCAATTCCGTGTAGGGATTGACATAATCGGCGATGGTGGCGGCCCGCCCGGTCGGGGCCGTGATGCCGGGCCCGGCCGCGCCTCGGGTCATGGTTTCGGCCTCGGTCACGCCTGGCTTCCACGCCCCGGTGTTGTTTCGCACCGCCGTCATGGCGGCCTTCTGGTCATTGTTGAACGCCGCGATGCGCTCATCGTTGTAGGCCGTGTAGGGCCGGGCCGCGATATCCTTGGCGCGTGCGATGTTTTCCTGGCTGGCCTTCTGCAGGTGCTCGGGCAGCTGGCTCGTGTTGATCACAGTCTGGGTGCCGGACGACTGGCCGGAGCTCGTGCCGCAGAAACTGCCCATGGCTAACCTCCCCGGGCCTGGGCCGCGACTGGTATCGCGGCGGCTGGCCGATAGATGAAGAACGAACCCACGGCCTCAAAGCCGTGGCGTTGATAGAAGATCGATTTGCGCGCCGCATCCCGGCCCGAGGCAATGCCGAGTACGAGCGGCATGGCGTTGCTATCCGAGACCCGCTTCAGGACATTGAGCAGGCCATAGGCGATCCGGGCCGCGCTGCGCCGCGCCTCGGGGGCGACATAGATCCAGCGGTCGAACAGGGCTTCCTCGTCGCTGTACCACCAGGCCTGTGCCTCGATACAGGCCGAGCCGACCAGTCGCCCTGGCTCGGACTCGGCCACCAGCACCATGCAGCCTGGGTCCGACACGCACTGCTGGATCTGCTGGGCCACCTTGGCATGGCTCAGGCTGGCCTGGCCGTTCTCTTCATGCATGGCCAGCAGCAGCCGGAACAGCGCCATGGCATCGCCCTGGCCCGCGGCCCGGATCGCCGGATGGGCGATTCCCGGTTGTCGAACCCCTGGTTCGGGGGTAGCATCCTCAGCCATGCGATACCTCGTGATGATCCTGGCGCTTGGCGCCCTTGCCGGCTGCGGCCCCCTGGACGTTGGCCTGGGCGCCTTGAAGGCGAACGAGGTCACCTACCGGGCCGACCAGGCGAACCGGCGGCAATCGATGATCGATGAGATGCGGGCGCGCGCGGCGGCGGGCGAGTTCGACCACACTAAGCAGCCCGATGCCGTCACTGTTTCTGACCCTGGTTAGGCGATTCATGCGATACAAACTTCTCCTGATCTCCGCTCTGGCGCTCACTGGCTGCCTAGAGGCTATCGATCACGGCTACAAAGCCCTGACCGTCGTTGGCGGTATCGCGGATACCGAGGAAGGCGCGGGAGCCACCAGCGCTAAGAGCCGGTGCCTGTTTCCGCCATATGATCGACCGGGCTGCGGCGGGACCGCTAAGCAGCCCGATGCTGCACCGGGCGAACCTTCCGCGCCTGAGCCGACCGCGCGTGATCGGCAAACCTCACTCCGCTGACCCAGACCTCGCCCTCGCTGGTGTCCACGCCGTAGACCGGCGCGCCCTGATCGGTGGCCTGGCCCAACCGGCTCTGCGCGACCGCTACCCAGGCCCCGTCTTCCCAGACCAGATGTGAGCCCGTCACCGCCACGCCCCGGTAGAGCCAGAGAGGGGCCGGCCCATAGCCGTGGATCGCCAGCACATCGCCGCCGCGCAGCCGGATCGAGCCATCGGCTTTGAGCCGCTCGATCGCGATCGTGCCCCCGCCCTCGATCTCGAGCCGTGTGCCGGCCGGGAAGCATTTCACCATGGCGGGCGGCGGCAATGGTTGCACCGAAACCGCAGCGGCGCCACCCGGCTGGGCCGCGATCACGCCCGAGATGCCATTTGTCACGGCCGCGCCTATGCCTTGGCTCGCGGCGTTGCCCGTCATGCCGCCGGCCACGCTCGGCACCACGCCGCCATTCAGTATTGCATCGAGGTGGTGGTCGTTATTGCCCAAAGAAGTGGAGCCAGATTGCAGCCCGGCATCCTTGCCAAACTGTGATAGCTTATTGTTGGCTGTGGTGTTTATCGAGTTGCCGAAGATAGGGACCATGGCCTCTAGCCAATCCGACAGCCCGAGTTCATAGCCGCCGGAAGACTGGCCCGGCACATTGCTCATCCACTGCATGTTTTTGTTGGCATTTTGAATCTGGCCAGCATTGGTGACGCCCTTGATCAAGGCGCCGAATGGGAATGGGGCGAGAAGACTGGCGGCGGTTAGCCCGGCATTCGCCATCTCCGAGCCGAATGCCGGATTGGCCCCGCCCGTCAGATAGGCCCCGGGATCCCAATTAGGCAGCGCGCCGCCAGGCGTCGCGCCGGTAATCGCTTCACCGTTGACGCTGGAGATCGGTGAAGTCATGGCGTTTGCAATGATGCCAAGCCCATCCGAAAAACCACCATCGATCTGGTCAGCGACCGCGCTCAAGCCTTCCGGGGTGGTGGTGATGTCGAAGCTGCCGAGCGGCGTCCATGCGGTGTGCATCAACTCGGGTCCGCGCCCGTAATCGGCGCTGGTCTGCCGCTGCTGGCCGGCCAGGATCGGCGCGCCGCGCTCGTCATACCCGATCACGGCTTCATCACCGAGCAGCGAGAGATACTCGGCATTGGTGGTGCCGTCCTGGCTCGCGGCCCGGGCCGGGGTCCAGTTGGGATCCACCCCTTCGGCCCGCATCGCGTCCTGGTAGCCGGTGTAATTCCTGATCCAGTTCCCGATGAAGCCCTGCATCAGGGCTTGCTGCTGGGCGGGGTCGAGCCGGTCATAGCCTTGCTCGATCGCGTATTGGCGAAACGCCTGGGCCAGATCACCCCCCCCCACCTGCCCCTCGACCGGCGCCCCGGCCCAGCGCGGCTTGGCCTCGAGGGAATTCGCCACCAGCACGGAATCGGCGGCTTGGTCGGGTGCGTTCTGCCGCACCAGCAGGCCTTGGTCATAGGCCCGGGCCTGCGCGAGCTGGGTCGGGTCAAGCCCGGCCGGGCCGGCCGGCGCTGCGGCGGCGGGTTGCGCCAGGAAGGTGCCGCCCCGGCCCTCGGTCGCGCCGTGCCGGAGGAAATGCGTCAGGCCGCGCGTGCCCCAGGTGGTGGCCCAGGCCGGGTTGCTGGGATCGATGAAATTCTGATCCACGTCCGGGTTGGCCGCCATATAGGCGGCCTCGTCCCAGTTGCGCTGCAGGTCTTCCAGCGTGGCGAAGGAGCGACCATTGAACGTGTAGGCGGGATCAGCCATCAGCGCAGCACTCCCTTCATCTTCAGATCATTGACCAGCGTGCCGAGGAATTGCTGGGTCTCGGCAAGCGTCGATCCGCCCACATCCAGGGTAAGGTTCAACACGCCGTTCTCTACCGTGTAGGCATTCTTGGTCGGGGCGTCGGCCTCGCGCGAGCGGGTATCGAGCTGCTGCTGCAGGGCGCCGGCAAAGTTCGACATGGCCTGACAGAACGAGACAACGTCGCCCTGGAAGACCGGGGCCTTGATCGGCTGCCAGCGGCGCGCCATGGCTTAGGCGCGCCGCCCGGCCGGCTCGTAATCGATCCGGGTCGCGCCGAGCCGGAAATCGGCGCCCACCGTGGCCAGCAGTTCCAGCCCGATCGCGATCTGGCGGCCCGAGGCGCGCGGGTTGATCTCTTCGGTGGCGGAGGTCACCGTGTGGGGGCCATCACTTTCCTCAGCCGAGTTCGGCTTGTCCCGACTATAGACGGTCACCTCCATGGTGCCGGTGAGCCGCTTGAAGTCCGGGATGATGGCGTTGATATCCATCAACAGCGCGCCGTCCTCGAGGTCGGCCGGCGCCGAGCGGATCGAGGCACCCAGGGCCGCGCCATCGTCATCCACCCCGGTCTCGTGCTGGTACAGGTAATGCGACCCGCTCGAAGCACCGGTGCAGAGCGGCTTGGAAAACACCGATGGATCGAGCCAGGCGAACCGTGACATGGCGCCATAGGTCCAGCATTGGTCATCCATGTCGTAGGCCACCCAGCGGTCAATCTCGGTCGCGCCGGCGCTGCAGTAGAACCACCAGATATCGTTGTGATCCACATTCACGCCGGCGAAGAATTTGCCGCGCTGATCCAGGTTGATATCGCGGAACACCCGGGTCTGGATATCGTTGCTCGGCAGGGGCTGGATGGCGCCGTTGAACATGAAGAAGTCGGCCAAGCCCATCCAGTACGGCACGCCGTTGAATTCCGCCAAGGCCTTCAGCGAGATCGGGCCCGACTTGCCGCCCACGTCCCGCAAGTCGAAGACGTAATCATCGCCTGTGTATTGCAGCAGGAAGCAGCGCGACGCGCCGCCCAGCAGGGTGGTGTTGTTGTTCAGCTTGGAGAAGCCCACCAGTTCGGTCTCGTTGGCGACCGAATCCCCGTAGGCGGAATTATCCGCGGCCGGGGTCCAGATCGTGATGTCTTCGTTATCGCTCGCCTCGACCCGGCGCAGGTTGCCGCCCGCCCCCACGGCCACGATGAAGCCGGCCGCCGTGACAAAGGTGAAGCTGTTATTCTGAGGCGCGTTGAGGATCGGGGTGGCGTGGGAATCGCCATAGAGCCACTGGTAGATGGCCCCGCCCCGATACGAGGCGATCAGCAGGTCGAACCGGTTATCGAGCGACCATACCCGGGGCAATCGGGTCTGACCCTCGTCGCGGGCCGTGCCATAGGGGCCGAGCCCATAGCCGCCGATCCCGTAGCCATATCCAACACTCTGGTCCACCAGACCGATCGACACGTTGTAGCGATACGTCACGGCCGATCCGCCGCCGGTCGCGCTGGAACTGGCGGCTGAGCCCGCCGTCACCGTATAGCTATCCGCCGCCACGGTGGTGACCTCGAACGCGCCAGCAAGGGTGAGTCCGCCCACGGCGGTCGCACCGGTGAATTCCACCCGGTCTCCCACCCCGCGCCCATGACCGGCATGGGCGATCGTAACCGTGGTGCTGCCGGACTCCGTGGTGATGGGATCGGCCCCGAGCAGGCCTCGGAAATACTGATACAAAACCGCCCCGCCCCCGGGTCCGGCCGTACTGCTGGCCGGCAAGGCGGCATCGATCGTGTAATGGTCGGCATCGACTCGGGTCAGCTTGTACGAGCCCAGGATGATCAGCCCCCCCACGGCACTGGCCGCCGACAGCACCACCATATCGCCGGTCGCCTGGCCGTGGCCCGTGTGGGCGACGCCGACCGTAACATCACCATTGGTCGTCGTGAGGGGATTGGTCAGCGTGCCCTGAGCCGCGGCTTCGAACGGCGTGATATCCTGAACCTCGCCATCCAGGATCACGGCGAGTTCCTTGTAGCTGCCCTGAGCGATCTGGCGCCGGTTGGCGGAGTCCATCCAGGCATGGAGGGAGCGGCCGTATTCGGGCACGGTGGCGTTGATCGCCTTGGCCCAACCGCCAATCTTCTCAGGCCGGCCCGCCACGAACCGCACATTGGACCCCTCGATCCAGCGGCCCTTGGAGCCATAGGCGGAATCGATGGTGGTCAGGCCGGGCGGAAAATCCAGCGTGGGGAGCGGCATGGCTAGGCTTGGATCCAGGTATGCGTGTCCTCGTCCCAGCGCCAGCGGCCCTCCTCGGGGCGCGGCACGGGTGGCTGCCAGTCATGGTTCTGATCGAGGGAACATGACGGATAAGGGCGCGGCGCGATGAAGACATCGGCGAGGGCATCATAGGTATAGCCGATACCAGGAAATTGCTTGCGGGTATTGTTGTTGTAACTGCACTGCAGCCAGCCGCCCTGAGTGCCATATAGGTCATTGAGGAACGCGACCCCGGTCGCCTCATCAACCGCGATCTCATTGCTCACCACCACAACCTGGGTGACGGTGTTGCTTTCATCGATCCTTGCGAAATGGGCCATTGGCTGTCCTTAGAAGGTGATCGAGCCGGAACCGGTAAAATCGTAATACCGATACCCGCCCGTCACGGTGATGGTGGGTGCGCCCGTGACGGATGTGGCCGGGGCAAAACTATCGGGATAGCGGATACAGACACGACCCGAGCCACCGTTGCCGCCATTGTTGGACGAACCCGCCGCGCCGCCGCCACCGCCGCCAGTGTTGGCCGTGGCATGATTGCCGTTGCCGCTATTGCCGCTGCGACCCGCGCCGCCGCCGCCCGCGCCACCAGCGCCACCGGTTCCGGCGGCCGCGCCGCCGCCACCGCCACCCGCGTAAGTCTGAGAAATGCCGTCCGCGAATGTGCTCGCGGTGCCGGCGCCGCCCGCACCAGCATTACTCCCTGAAATATTTCCACCCACGGCCGAGGCGCCACCGCCACCGCCGCCCGCGACGGAACCACCACCCACGCCACCGTCGTTGCCTTGCCCCAATGTACCGGTGCCGCCTGTGCCGGCCGCGTATGAGCTGCCACCGCCAGAGCCACCCGCGAGACCGTTCGTATCGGCCCCGCCCTGTCCACCACCGCCGCCTCCGGTCGATGTGATGGTGGAAAAGGTGGAATCTGAACCGTTGGTTCCGCGGTTCCCAATAATGCCGCCGGGGCCACCGGCTCCAACCGTTACCGTGATTGGGACTCCTGGCGTTACCGCGAGACTGCCGGTTCTGAATCCGCCCGCGCCGCCACCGCCCGCGCCACCACCATTGGCATCACCACCACCACCGGCGCCGCCCGCCACCACCAGATAATCAACTTCGCTCGGCGGCGTGGCGGCGGCCGGGGGGGGGTGGAACGGGAATGGAAACATTACTGGAGGGCCTGCCAGATCAGGAGCGAGTAATTCTGGGTCTTGGAGACATAAGCAATGAACTTGTGGCCGTTCGTGGTCCCGGGCGTGGGGCCGTCCACCTTGGTGAAGCCACTCGTGGTGATGGCGCCGGCCGAGCCATTGTTGGTTACCTCGATCTCGATCGAGGTCGGGTTGCTGGGCGGGGCCAGCGTGTGGGCGCCGCCATTGGTGTAGTATTGCTTGTTGCCGTTCGCCGGATCCGGGGTGAAGCTGCCGGTCGACTTGGTGCCGGCATTGTAGGGGGTCGCGCTGAAGCCCGCCGTTAGGGTCTTGGCGGCATTGCTGTGCAGCAGATCGGGATCGAGTTCAAACCCGTCATTGCTGGCATTGACCTTGAGGCCCTTCCCCACATCGCCGTTTGCCAGGGCGAAACCCTCCCCCAGGCCACCATCGGCAGGCCCGAGCGGCTGATCCATATCGGTGAACACCCCGCCCTCGATCGCCTTGCCGTTCAGGTTGATGGCGCTGGGCAGCGATATCGTGGGGTTGCCACTCACGGCGTCGCCGTTGGCGACCGCGACCTCGTTTGCCGTGCCGGTGATGGTGCGGGCCGCCAGCGTGTTGGCCGCGGTGCGGGCCAGCAGGCCGTTGCTCGACAAACCCAGCAGGGCCGCGATGATGGCCGGCGCGGCGTTCACAACATTGGTGGCATCGCAGATCAACTGTCGCCGGTCGCCCTGCGGCACCACGATGCCGGTGCCAGCCGGCGTCTTGAAGGTTACCGTGTAGGCGCCGCTCGTGTTGTTATAGATCAGGTAGGGAGAAGTCTTGGCCGGCACGATCACGTTTATGTTGCCGGTCAGCACGCCGGAATAGGTGTGCATCAGGTTGGCGGCTTCATCGCTGGTCAGCGTCACATCGCTCGAGCCGGCCACCGATTTGCTCAACTGGCCCGCCAGGGCGGCATCGATCAGGTCGAAATTATCATTGAGGACCACGCCCCAATTATTGTTCTCATCGCCGGTCCCGATCTTGGCGAGATTCTTGGCCGTGGTGAAGGTCGTGGTCATCAGTCGGGCTCCACCTGCATGAAGGTGCCGCTGCGCTCGGCATCACTCTGCGCATTGGCCATTTCGATCTGGCCCATGGCCTGCTTGCCCCACCATTCCTTCTCGGTGTCATCCTTGAGGAATTCGTTCGCCTTCATCATGCAGGACGAACGCAGCAGGGTCGGGTAATCGGTGCATAGGAAGTTGGTCTCGTTGGCCCCGGAGAGGTTGGCTGGCTTGCCATACATGCGGATCCGGTACGGATAGGCGAGGTCGGGTGGGGATTCGAACTCCATCCGCAGCGCGGTGGTGTGGAACAAGCGCGGCTTGGCATTGACCCGGGCCCCGGACCCGTCATAGGCAAACAGGTTCTCGATCTCATGGAGCGGCTTGCGATCGAGCCGGGCCGCGTGGATGCCGGTGATATGCACGGTCATGGCTTCCAGGTAGTCGCTGGGCAGCGTGATATAGTCCTGGCCCACCGTCATCGAACCCGTGGTCGCGGCCCCGATCATCTGCCGGACCCGGAGCAGGTTGTAGATCCATGCCTGGGCCTCGGTCAGAACCAGCTCGGCATCGATCGATGCGTTGTTGACCCAGCGCTTGATCGACCCGGCCGTTGATTTACCGGCAATCAGATCGGAGTAGTTCATGCCCTACTCCGCGGCCCGGCTCGCACCGGCCTGGGCCGGATACAGCATGCCGAGCAGTGTGAGAAACACGTCGCGGGGCTCGATATGGGCCGTGCAGAGGCTGGCCCCGGTCGCGGCATCCATGACGCAGGTATCGAACCCGTAATGCATCTGGTGGCAGGGCTGGCACGGGGCCTTGGCGCTCGGCGCCGCGATGGTGGTGCAGCCGGGCCAGTTCGATCCGATGTTTCGGGCCGAGGAGTGGGAAAGCATGAGCAGCTTCTGCGGGGCCTCGAACGCGGCGGCGTTCATCACGCCGGTCTCAGGCCCGACCACGATATCGTCGGCCCGCATTGCCGTGATGAAGGCAAAGGTCTGGCGGATATTCCAGCGGCCCGAGCGGAAATGCAGGCGGGAGAGCCAATCCTTGCGCTGCTGGCGTTGGGCTTGCTCGATGAGATCGGTCACGGCCAGTTCGAGATGCTGACAGGCCTCATCGCCGACGAACAGGATATGGGCGTCGGTCTGGGCGAGCAGTTCCACCGCGGACCGGTCCACCCAGGGGTAGGCCTTGTGGATCGAGGAACCGGCCAGCGCCCAGAGCACAAGCTTTCCTTTGATCTTGGCCCGTTCGTCCCGGGCCCAGGCTGACTCGTCGCGTGACGGGTAGAAGCGCTGGTCGAACTGGTGCGGCAGCCCCGCGATATCGTGCGTCCGCTCCAAGTAATTGACCGTGCCGAAGATGCGGCGCCGCGCCTCCACGCCATAGCTGTAGCCGATCCGCTCCTTGATCTGCAGCAGCGAGCCTTCCAGGGATTCACACAGATTGATGATCCGGTCCCAGCGGCCCTCCCGGGCCAGGGCCGCCCAATAGGGGCCGAGCTCATGGTTGGGCACCTGATTCTCATCCTGGACCCAGAAGGCATCGATATGGGGATTGTGGCGCAGCACGGCTTCGCCGCGCGGCGTGCACATCCAGGTGACGTGATAGCCTTCCGCCTTAAGGGGCTTGGCAATCGAGCCGGCGATCAGCTGATCGCCCAGCGCCCCGTAGCGGATCACCAGCGCTTTTTTGGCTTGCGGGGCCTCCATGTAGACACCGTTGCGGTCATGCGTGCCGCAGCATTTCATTACCTTGCCGCTCGGGGTTTTGCGCAGCACCAGGAAGAAGGAATATTCATCGCCCTGGTCGCGGACATCTTCCTCCACCACATCGGCGCCAAAGCCGAAATCATTGAAGGCCGCCAGAATATCCTCGGGCCCAAAATCGTGCTTATGGTCGGGGTTGGCGCCTGGGGTGCCGCAGCGCGGATAGAGGTCCTTGTGCGGCAGATACAGGACCAGGTGGCCGCCGAGCCGCAACACGCGCCACCACTCCTTCAACGCGGCCCGGTAATCCTCGACATGCTCGAGGAAGTGGGATGAGAAAACCGCGTCGAAGATGGCATCGGCGAACATCGGCAAAGTGTCGCCTGGCGCCGGCATGTCGGCGACTCGGGCCCCTCCGAAATCCTTGCCGGAATCAAGGGTAAGGAAATGCGGGAACACCCGGTTGGGCCCGGATCCGACATCCAGCACGGCGCCGCGCGTGTAGGGCACGATGAGGTGCTTGATTTTGGCAGACTCGGCATGGCTGCTATGTCGATCCGGGCGCCAAACCATTATGCGGGTTCCTCGGCCGGCGGCTCGGCCAGCTTCTGCAGGGCGGTTTTGCGGTTGGGCGGGTTCTTGCCGAACCGCGCCTTATAGGCGGCGGAGAGCGCCACAGAATCCATGGCGGCATAATCGACGATGGGATCATGGCCGTCGCCTGAATTGCCCTCAGGCGGGTTGCCTTCCGGGACCGGGCCTTTCGGCGCCGGCGGCTCGGCCAGCTTCTGCAGGGCGGGTTGCTTCAGGCTGCCATCGAGCCGGTATTCCTTGCCGTCCTGCTCATAGCCGGACAGGCCCGACATGCCGTGGATATGCCCATAGGGCCGCGTTTTATCGAGCCGCATGGGTCACGCCCAATCCGGCTGATCCGACTGGGTGGCATCGGCGATGCCGCCCATCGGCTTGTAGCCTTCGCGCAACGACACACCGTCGGTGCTGTTCTGCATCGGGCCGGACGGCGCCGTGCTGGCATTGCTCTGCCGCACGGGCTTGGTATCGCCCTGCAGCTGCCCGTTGGGGCGGTACATGTTGTTGGCCATTGCGGTCTCCTGGTTGGGCGGGTTGTTAAAAATCGTCGCTATCGAACGGCTGGAGCGGCACGCCGAAATAGGAGTTCATCGGCGGCGGCTTGGGCTCGACCTCGAGGAAGCCGCGCTTGATATCGGCCTGGGTCGCGCCAAAGCCCGTCTCGGTGCGGGCCTGGGGCAGATCAGGCGATGAAGCCGGGCTGCGGCCCGTGCCACTGCGCTCGGACGAATACTTGGCCATGGCGATCTCCTGCTCGGGTAGGGGAAGAAGAGCCGCCCTGGTTTGCGCCAGGGCGGCTCAGCAGCTGCGTTACGAGGAGTAGGAAGCGTCGGCCAGGTGCTCGTATTCCAACGTGAGATGCACGGTGCCGGTGGCATCGGTGCCGTTGGTGATCGAGAAGCGATCGAGCGAGCTCAGCACGGCATCACCGAGATCAAGCGTTTGCCGCGCGCCGGCCGTGCTGGTGCCCAGCGTGGCGGTGGCGAGGGCCGTGGTGCCGGCCTTGAGGATGGCGGCATTGCCAGCCCCGGCCGAGGTACCGGCCGCCACCACCTCGAGATGCGCCGCCACGAGCCGGCATTTCTGGAAAGAGGCGAAGCGGCAGGACACGGCGGCGTTGCCGGCCACGCTTTGCGCGCTGAACTCACGCCGGATATTGAAATCCGGCCCATCGTAGGCTTGAGAGAAACGGGTCATGGATATCTCCTATGACTGCGGATGGATGGAAGGATGAAGGGCGCGCCAGCGGTGATCGCCGGCGCGCCTGGAGGCGGGGAAGGCTGGTGCGGGTTTACGCCGCGCTATCCCATTTCACGATGCGGGCCTGAGCCACAAAGTCGGTGTTGGCATGCACGATGCCGAAGCCGCCCAGGTAGTACCAGGCGATGCCCTTGGAGCGGCCGAAGTCGCTCGGGATGGCGCCGCGCATCTCCTCGGGGATCACAATGGCCTCCGCCACCGTATCCTCGCCGAAGAAGCTGATCTGGTTCGACTTGCCGTTCGACCAGGCCTCCTTGGCGATATTGGTCTGTTCCACGAAGCGGCAGCTCTCGTAGCGGCCAATCTCGCCGTTGAGGATCATGTCGAAGCCGCGATCCACATACTTGTGCACGTCTTCCAGATCATTCTTGAGCTGGCGGAACGAGCTGGGATGGCCGCACGAGCAGTAATCATCCGCCATGTAGGCCGGGATGTTCCGCTCCTTCATCAGGTCGGAAATCGCCTTCACATGGTTCTTGCCCAGGGCCACGTTGTTGGTACCGGTCGCGGTGCCGTTGGTGGTCAGGGTGATGACATCCGTCGCGGTGCCGCTCGAACCCGGCACCACGCGCAGCAGCGTGGAGTTGAACTGGTTATAGGCGGCCGTGTCGAAGGCCTTCTTGGCGTCGTCCTTCAGCACCTTGTTGATGATCTCGGTCACTGGCAGCTTGGACAGGTTGTCCAGCTTGGCCGTGTAGGGTACCGAATTACCGAACTCGGCGACGGTCAGCGTGCCCTGCATGATGTTGAAGTTGGTGCGCGGGATCGTGCTGGTTTCCGTCAGGGTGGTGCCCTGGGTGGCGACATTGGAATACACATCCCAATGGAAGGCATCGCCGGTCTTCAGGCCCTTCTGGGTGGCGTCCTTGGCGTCGCAGAACTGGCGAAACCGGGTCATGGGCTGCACGGCCTGGCGCAGCTTGGTGCTGAGCTGATCCGAGTAGAGATAGCCGCCCTCGGAATTGACGGCCCAAACTTGTCCAGTCATGGGACTGATCCTTTTCGGTGACGCGGGCGGGCCTGCCCTAGCCTTTACCCCGGGACCGGTTCATCTCCGCCACCACATCCGAAGCGGATTTTGGCGGCGCCGACCGGGCCGGGGCAAAGCGGGCAGTGGCCGCTTGCGGGGTCTGTGGCATGGCGGCCTTACGCGCGTCACGGTTCTGCACCGTGGCGGCGGCAGGCGCCGGCTTGGGATTGTTCGCGGCAGGCTGTGGCGCGTAACGGCTCACCAGCCGCTCCCGCCATTTCCGTGCCGCATCGCCGGCCAGTTTGAAGGTTTCGAGCGGGGTCCGCTGAACGCCGTGTTCGGCATCCTTCTGGCGGATCTGCTGTACCATCTGGGCGGCGTAATAGGCCTGACCTTCGTCCTCGACCACATCCCGGTATTCGCGGCCGAATTCGGCTAGCGAGGTTTGGAATTCGGTCTTGGCTTCGATCCTCTGCTGCACGGTGGCGGCCAGGGCTTCCGGGTCTGGGGTGGCGTTACCGCGCCCCGCCTGGATTAGCTTCTGGAAGGCCTCGGCGGCTTCCTCTTCCGTGCCGTAGCGCACTTGCCGGGCCAGTTCGGCCGGAGTGAGCTCCGGTACGGACTGGTTGGGCTGCGTCGCGGGTGCCGGCACGGGCGCACCTGGCGACGCGGGATTGGGTTCAACGGCCCGGGCTTGCGCCATCTGGGCCTCGCGCTGGGCCACTTCGGCGGCCCGGCGCCGCACTTCGCGTTCAAGATGGGCGGCCTGCTCTAGCCGCCGGTCGGCTGATTCGTTCTTCTGCGCGGCCGCCAGGACACGGGACTCAGGCCAGGTCTCCACCACGCCATTGATCTTGACCTGCACCATGCGCTCGGGCTGGGCGGCGGCATTGGCCTGCGCTGGGGCGGCGGGTTCCGGCTCAGCCGCTGCGGCGGCCGGGTCGCCTTCCGCATCAGGTTGTGCCGTTTCGAGTTGCACGCCCTCCTCCACCAGCGCCTGGCGGCGCGCCTCATGGATGGCCTGCATCTGCTCTTCGCGCCGCGAAAGCCGGCGCTCTGCCGGGGCAGCGCCCTCACCGGCAGGGGCTTCGCCCGCCGGGGCCGGGGCGAGCGGTTGATCGTCGGCCTCAAGACCGGTTTCCTCATCGGCCGCGTCGTGCGGCACGATAACGGTTTCGGTCTCGCTCTGGTTCGACACGCCCTCGCGGGTGGCGCCGGCTGGGTTGGCCATTGGATTTCCTCGGAGTTGATGGGTGGCGGTGGTGATCAGGTATCGGGAAGGTCTTGGCTCGCCAATTCTCTTTGCGCGGCCTCGCCCTGGGCGATCAGATCCTCAAGCCAGACACCTATCTGGTTGGCCTGATAGATCTGCAGATGCAGGCTGCGCAGCTTGTCGGTCTCGATATGCGGGGCCGAGCAGAGTTCATCCAGCGCGGCCTGCTTCTGCTGGTCGGCCTTTTCCACGATGAGACGCAGCCCGGCGCCGTTCTGCAATTCGCGGCGCACCGTATCGCCAAGGGTAGCGGCCCGGCGCAGGTCATCCTCGTTATAGGCTTCGAATTCTTCGGCCTGGCCTTGGTCTTCCGTATCCTGGCTCAAGTCGGGTCACCCATGGGCCCGCGCGCCAGAGGGGCGCGGCCTTGCGGCTGGGCCTCCGTTGGCCGGCCCTGCGGCACGGTACCGAGCCAGGCGGGCGGCAGCCCGGGCCAATCAAACTTGGTTGGCTTCTGGGCCACCAAGAGATGCTCCCGGTAATCGCCCTCGTTCTGCAATTGCTGGACCGCGATATCGGTGGCGTTGTTGCCCTGGGCGATCTGGATCTTGGCGTCGATCTCGCGGTTCTTGTCGTCGAGCTGTTTCTGCAGGTCCTGGATCACGGACTGCAGCTGCTCGATCTGCTCCTGTCCGGCCTGGCCTTCCTCCTCGGGGTTGAAGAAGCGCGAGCCATCGCGATACCCGGCCAGGCCGAACACTTCCGAGATCACGGCGTCCTGCTTGACCCGCTTCACAATGCTGGGCCCGAAGATCTGGCCCACAGTTTTGGTCGCCATCTCGAAGCGCGCCAGGCGGCGCTCAGGCGCCACCGCGGCCAGGCCCACATCCACAGTGCAGGTCAGATCCTGCTCGAGCAATTCATCATCGATCCGGTTCACCCCGAAATGCTGCCAGAGCTTGGCCTTGGCGCCAGCCAGGGACAGCACCACCACATCGGATTCGTATTTCTGCTCGAGGCGGAGCAATTGCCGCAGCACAGGCTCGACCCATGTCTCGGTGAAGACCCGAAGGTCGTATTCCGCCATCCCGGAGGCATTGCCGGCCAAGAGCTGCATCCCGCCCACAGTTTCGTTCAGCTTGCGGTTCGATTGGATACTGGCCGGCGAGAAGGCTCCGGCGGCCTCATCGAACTCCACACTGAGGCGATCCTGCTCCTGATAGCTGGATGCCGTCACATCGGGCGGGCGATCCGTCACCACATCGGTGCCAGGATTCTGCATCAGCACGGTGCCGCCCGGTGTGGAGCGAAGCAAGGCCTGCAAGTCGACATTGCCGCCGTTGCGCACGAAGTTCCGGCCATTCATGGCCAGCTTCACGTTGTCCATGCGCTGGTTGGTTACATCGTTGATCTCGACCTGCAGCGGGGCGGTGAGCTGCACCTTGGAGCTGGGATAGACCTTATGGGTCTCGATCACGGCCGAGCCCATCACGATGGGCCGCTTGCCCTCTTCGCAGTGCCAGTAAACCTCGTCCACGGGCCGGGGATCGGACAGGATCGCGTGACCGCCCAGGGTGAAGAACACATAATCGGTGCCGGCGCGCTTGATGAAGTTTTCCTGCACCCAGACAATGTCGTAGTCCCGCACCGCCTGGGCATCGTTGGACTTGCTGTCCTGCCGCTCCTGGCCCTCACGGGCGGCCCGCACCGAATCCGACATGCCCGACATGGCTTGGCCGAGATCGGCATCACTGACCGGGCGCCAGCCCGGCGCCCCGGTCTTGCTATCGGGGTTCGCGATCCGCTCTCGCACCTCATGCACATACATGGGGATCAGCAGGATCAGGTAGGGGCTGGTATTGGCGGGGTCGCGCCAATCCGCGCCGGGGTCGATCAGCACATTCTCGGGCGGAATCACGTCGATGCAGGGCTTGTCCTGCACCACCTTGTAGCCCGGCTCTGGCCGCTCCAGCGGGTGGCCGGTGGCTGGGTCCATCACGGGCTGGCCCGTTTCGGGGTCCAGCATCGGCACCCAAGTCGTGACCTCGCGGCGCTGATACCGCCAGTATTGCTTGGAGCAGCACACCCCGGTCACCTGGGCGTCCTGCAGCGCGCCGATCAGGGTGAGGAACCAGGGGATGGTCTTGGTGAGCCTGTACTGGAGCAGATGCTCATTAATGGCCGCTGAGGCGAGCTGCTTGGGATCGTTATCGTCGGTCGCCTCGACGCTGGTCAGCTTGGTCGAGGAGAAGAAGGCAGCGGCCGCCGCGGCTTCGTTTTTCCGCACCGTGGATCGTGTCCGCGGGCGGAACAGCCGGGAGCGCTTCTTGTAGAGCTCGCTGTGATACTTGGAGCCGGGTGGATGCCGGTTATTGAACAGCGCGTAGTTCTGTTCCCACTGCCGGCGCAGGGACGAATTCAGGAAACTCTCGGCTGACTGGCGCGATTCCACCACCAGCTTGAGCCACTCGGCATCCTCATCGCTTTCGAGATCGCCATCTTCCGTCACCTGGCCCTCGGCCTGGGTGCCTTCCTGGGCGGCGAGATAATCCTCCAGCGGCAGAGTCATTACCGCGACCCCAGGGGCTGCGGTACATGCTGCAGCAGTTCAGGGCTATATTTGGTCCTGGCCACATTCCAGCGCTCCAGCAATTCGCCGCCGGCCCGCATCACGCTGACCATGCCCGAGTCACTCTTGAGGTCCACCAAGAACAGCCTAAAGCCCCAGCGACCCGATAGGGCGAAGTTCTGCACCGAGGCCACGCCGGTGCGATGTGAGACATTCACCGCCCAGGCATGGCCCGGATAATGCCGGTGCAGCACTTCCGCCATGCGCCGGGCCAGCGCGATATCGGCCGCATCGGCGTTCGGGTCATCGGAAACGAAAAGCGCGTCCATGGCGGGGTCAGCTCGTCGCGGTGCCATACATGGGCACCGGCGCGACAAACTTGCGATGGCCGAATTCATACTGAACCGGCTTGAGCCGCTCCTGATCGATCTGATCGTCGGCACGGCGGCACATATCCTCGAAACTAAACACGCGCGTGGTCACCACGGTCTCGGGCATCTCGGCTCTCCCGGTAAATCTTGAGTATCTGGGCCACGGCGCCGCCCCGGGCCTGCAGGGCCCGCCAATAAGCGAACCGGCCCGGCCGGGCGCTGTACCAATCGATCGGCGAAACACCCCGGCAGACCAGCAGATCGGCCAGCACCAGCAACACCGCCATAGCCAGCAGGCGAAGCAGCACCAGGGGCCGGGTCAACCGGCGGCCAAGCGACTTGCGGGCCGCGTTGATCTCGTCCAGGCCCTGCAGGGCGGCGGTTCCGATTTCCAGCATGATGCTCTCCTACACGCCGTCCTGGTGGGCCTCTGGCTCCAGATCGGCCTGCTTCGGCTTGGGGGTGGCCGATATGGGCTGCATGTCGTAGACCCGCGAACATGAATCGATCAGATCGTCATGCGAGCCGAACGGGAAGAATTTGTATTCACTGATCAGCGCCACCGTCACATCGTAGGGCTTCTTATCGCGGTCGATCCGCTTGATCGGGCGGGCGATGCGGTGATCCTGGCCGGCATGGATCAGGCGCCGCATATCGGCGGAGAATTCCTCGTTGGGCTTGAGAGGCCGGTATTTGACATCGATATTGCTGAACTCGTCGGTCTCGATGCTGGGCCGGCAGATCTTGTTGTCGTGCAGCACCCGGGCCGGGAGATGAAACCTGCCGCCCTTGAAATCCGGCACGAGCCGCTCGACCCGGTCCACCTTGGCGTTGCTGCCCTCATGGGGCCAATTCAGTTCCGTGATGCCGAACCAGACCTTCTCGAGTGGCATCATGATGTTGAAATGCTCGATATCGGTCACCAGGCCGTATTGCTCATATCCGATCTCGACCGATGACACGCCAGGCTCGTTGCTCCATTTCCGGTGGAGGCGCTTGAGCCAGAACCAGCGCTCATCAAGGTCCATCCGGTGCCGCACGCCGTCGAGCAGGTAGCGGTTCTGGGCCACATCAACCCCGATCACCGCCATCGCGGTGCGGTCGGATCGCTTATGCCGTCCCTTACTGGGATCGACCAGGATGTAGATCCGCAGCGTGGCGGGCCTGGTCTCGTAGAAGCGAAGCCACGAGACCTGGAAGGTGGCGTCCTGCCCGGCGGCAGGGTTCTGCAGCATCTGGGCGGAGATTGTGGTGGGCTGGGAGATTTTCTTCTGTTCCCAAACCTCTGGGCTTAGAAAGACCGGCTTACCATCGAGCCGGCCATTATGCGTGGCAGGGTACAGCCTGGGCCGCAGCGCCCCGCGATCGATCTGGATTCCGTAGGTGTCGCCGAAATGGTACCGGGTGCCGACCCACCGCTCCGTGCCATCCTTGGTGCCGAGATTGTCGCTCAACTCAGCCATCTCGGTGGTCTTGATGATCATTTCAGGGTTGGTCACACTCTTGGGCGTCACCACGTCATCGTAGGTTCGTATCTTGAAGTGGGCGCCGATCGGCTGGGCATCGACCAGGCCGTGGGCCTCAACCGTGGCCTCGCGCGGATTGGAATCGCGTTTTACCGTGATCCCGTCCTGCTCAGACCATTTCGGGGCCTGGGTCTTGGGGTTGCTCCACAGGATATCGGGGAACAGGCCCTTGAGCTGCTTGTTGGCCTCGAATTCCTGCTTGATCTGGCGCAAGAATTTTACCGCGAGATCCTTGGCCACCGAGAAGATGCCGATCGTCACCTCGCCGCCATAGCGCTGGTCGGCATCCTCGCCATGACTTGCCAGGATATCCTGGATCGACAGGCCAAAGGTGATGATGGGGGACTTGTAATGCTCACGGGCCCAGAGATCGAGATGCCGGTCCGGGCTGAACTGCACCTCTCGACACCGCTCGAATACCCAGGGATGCGCCATATCGACACGACCCAGCACCACGGTGAGCAGGTAGTAGAGATCATTCCTGGCCAGCAGGCGCCTGGCTTCGCGGATTACATCCGGTTTGTGATCAGCCGATAGGGCATCCCGGTAGAAGGCAAGGGCATCGGGAAGCGTGGCGGGAAGCCATGCCGGCGGGGGTGGCCTCGACATGGCCGATAGGCTCAGGCGGCCCGGGTCGCGGGTCGCGGCGCGAGATGCTCCAGCATCTTGTGGGCATTGCGGCGCGCCTGGCTTACCGCGGTGGTGTCGATCTCACCCTCGTTCCCCATCTCCTCCTCGCGCTTCAGGCCAAAGGCCTGGCGCTCGAGCGGGATGAGGCGGGCCGTGGTCCGCACCAGGCTTTCCAGCACCGAAGCCGCATCGGCGATCTCGGCGATGTTTTCCTTGTAGGGTCGCGGCGGCGCGCCGGTCTTGCCTTTCTGCTTGGCCTGCACCGGCTTGGATTCGAGTTGAACCATCACCGTGCTGAGGCGCTGCGTGAGCCGATCCGCCGTGGTGGTGAGGTTCTTGATCCCTGACCGGTGCTGGCGGATAACCTCGGCCTGCAGGGCCGCATTGGCCCGCACGATATCGGTTTCGGTTGCCAGTTTCTGCTCGGCAACCTGGCCGGCAAGGGCCTGTCTGGCAACAGCGGCCGCGGCCTCGGCCTGGATCTTGGCCTTCAGGTCACGGGTCCAGCTATGATCGTTAGCTTTTTTCTGGATCGCGGTATGGGAAAGACCGTGGAACCGGCCAATCTCACGAACCGAGAGGAGGCCGGCGCGATAATCGCGTTCGATCGCCTCCCAGTCATGCTGGGGCTTGTCAGGTTTGCTTGTCATGGGGGCGAACGTCCCGCCTTGCGGCTCAAAGGGATGGCTCGAGAAGCGCTGCGCATCGGTGTGTAGAGTGGCGGGCCGCTCTATGGCGTCCGCAAGGCAGGGGGAAGATCAACCCGCCGCCTCGATGCTTTCCGCTGCAACATTTACATGCTGCCATTTACCCAGCATGTCAATCAGAATTTTCACGCGCTCGGCGCTCGACGATACGCACACGCCGGCAAAACCTGCGAGTGGACCCGTGACGATCACGACCCGCGTTCCGGCCTTCCAATGCGGGGCCGCCTTGCGCCGCAGGTCGATCGCGCCACCCTCGGCCTCCATCCAGCGCTTGAACGCATCCACCTTGGCCCCGGGGATCGTACAGACCGTGCGGCCCGCGGTGCGGATCACTTCTGCCACGCCTGGCGTGGATAGGATCGGCGCAAAGCCCTGGCCCTCGATCTGCGCCACGAACAGGTATCGCTTGAAGAGCGGCTTGATCATCTCCTTCGATCCGTGATCGTGCCGCACCGTGACCAGGCATTGCGGCAGGAAAGGCTCGTAGCCGCGGGTCAGCAGGGCCAGCACGGCCTTCTGTTCGGCATTGGGCTTGCTGATCACCACATACCAGCGGCGCGGGTCGTAGCTGGGCAGGGCAGGGCTCACTTCCGCATCCTCCGGCCATGGCGTTTCGCGCCGAGGTTCTTCAGCGCCTGCCGGAGGAAATCATCCATCGGCTCGTTCGGGTCGTAGGGGTTCACCACCAGCAGCCCACTGGCCTGCCAGGCGGAGGCCTTGAGGGCGGCGAGTTCCTCCGGGCTGGCCGGGGCACGGGCCGCGATCCGGCCCAGGTAGGAGGCGGCGTGCTGGTTCATGCCGCGCTGCCCTCCACCTGCACCGTAATGCCGAACTCCACCAAGACCTCTCGTGGGGCAAGGCATTTCGGGTCACCAGGGGCTGCGCCCGGGCCGGGCCAAAGTTCCGCCCTGCACCGGTGCCGCACGCTCCAATCCTTGATCTTGGCCCGCCATTGCGCCGGCGTGAGGTGGTCGGCCTGGATCACCTGGGGCTCGACGGATTGGGTCACCCCTGCCTGGGCATCCTGGCCGACCCGCAGATGGCGCCGCGTCGCGGTGCCGATCGAGAGGCGATACGCCTTGAGGGAGTTCGGCGCCGGATCACCGTCGAGCGATGCTTTCCGCATGCCGCGCTCCATGGTCTCGAGTATCACGGGCTCCAGCGCATGGTTGCCGTCCAGCAGCGCGACGGCTTGCTCGATCAGGGTCAGGCTGGGGGCGGCAAAGCTTGGGTCGTTGGGCCAGAGCTCGGCCCGCAGCGCTTCGAAGCGAAGCATGATCCGCCGTGCCGGTGTGTCCCGGTGCAGGGCTTGGGCCGGACCGGGTTCCGATGGCTTTCCGGCGGAAAGATTTTCCGCCGCCTGTTGTAGTGATTCTCCCTTTCCCTCTCCCTCTCCCTTTCCCTTAAGAGCGTTTTCCGCTGGAATTCTGGCGGAAGGCTTATGGATTTCCGTTGCGCTTCCATCGGCTTTCCGAACTGGCTTCGGTGGAAACTGGATCGGTTCCAGGTTTTTCTTTTCCCGGTTCTTGTTTTCCTTCCTGATGCGGTCGCATTCCCGCTCCCAGCGGTGGATCAGCCTATCTGTCCATTTTTCAATGACTAATTTGCACAAGAAGGGGTGATAGAAGCGCCCCTGATGCAGTACCCAGCCCCGCATCACATCCTTCTTCACCTTGCCCCACTGCTTGGGATCACATTTCGCCGCGTCGGCGATCACGTCATCGTCGTCCTCAATGCTGCCCGCAGGGATTTGGTGCCAAGCATGCATCCAAAGGTTCAGGCTGTAGAAAGCCAGCTCGGGCCGGCGCTTGCAGACCAGCCATGCTTTGGACTGTTTCAACCTCCCGATCTCGAGCGGGATGAAGGTGAATTCGGTCAGGTCGGCATCGGCCGGCGGCAGGTCGAACGGCAGATCGGCGGGCTGCGTCATGGGTTCTCCAGGGGGGCAAATTAGGTGGCATGGCTGGGTGGCTCGAAGGCGATCTGCCCCTGCCGGTGATCAATCCGGGCCCGGGTCGCGATGGGGTTGAAGCTGTTCGTCGCGGCGTCGTAGAACACCTTTGCCGTGCCGATCTGGCCCTGCCGAACCTTGGGGATGATCACCTCCATCACGCCGCGGCTCATCTCTAATTTTTCGCTCCAGGCGAACCACTCCGGGGTGTCGGTCTTGGGTTCGGCACGCTCCAGGTAATACTCATCCCTGTAGGTGAACATCACGATATCGGCGTCCTGCTCGATCCCGCCGCCATCCCGCAGGTCGTTCATCTGGGGCCGCTTGTCGGGCCGGTTCTCCAGGTTTCGGTTGAGCTGCGACAGGGCGATGATGGGCACGGCTTGGTCGCCCGCGACCCCCTTCAGCCCTGCGCTGATCTCGTTGATCTCGTTGGTCCGGTCGCCTTTGTAATGATTTCCCGGGCGGACCAGTCCCAGGTAATCGAGAAACACAGCCTTTATCCCGTGCCGCCGGCGCGCGGTTCGGATCAGGGCCTCGATCTGGCCCAGCTTGATGCTGCGGTTCGTCACCAGGTAGAACGGCATGGCGCTGAACGCCGGACCGGAGATTTGCACCAGATCGGCGATCTGCTCGGTCGAGAGCCGATTGATCGACCGCATGTCGCGATACGTCACCCCGGAGGCGTTCGACAGGCTGCGCTGGCCCAACTGCTTGTTGCTCATCTCGAGTGAAAAGAACAACACCGGATCACCGGCCCGGGCCATGTTGAGCGCCATCCCGAGCGCTAGCGCGGTCTTGCCCATGCTGGGCCGGCCGCCCAGGATGGCGAGATCGCCAGGCTCCAGCACGCCCAGCAGGTCATCGACCTGGGGGATGCGGGTCTGCACCCCGACATATTCGCCCCGGTGGCGCCGATCAGCCTCTTCCACGCCTTCCTTGACGGCCGCGAAGATGTGGACAATCGGGATGCTGTCGCCCAGCCCGGTCTCAACGATCCGAGACAGGCCGGCATTGGCTTCTCCGGCCAGATCGGCCGAGGTCTTTTTGACTTTCGCGTCCAGGGCTTCCCGGGCCAATGAGTTGGCCCAGATCGCGATTTCCCGCCGGGTGGCCAGATCCTTAACCACCCGGGCATAATCCTCGGCGCCGATGACCGTGGTGGCGTGCAGCGCGAGCCGGGCCAGATAACTTGGCCCGCCGATCTCGGCCAGCAACTCGTCGCGTTCAAATTGTGCCTTAAGGGTGACGGGATCTGCACGCTCGCGGCGCTCAATCACCACCGCGATGGCCTCAAAGATGCGCCGGTGCGCCTCGTTGTAGAAATGCTCCACACTGAGGAAGCCGCTGACCCGGTGATACGCCTCATTATTGACCAGGATCGAGCCAAGCAATTCCTGCTCGGCATCGAGGTTGTGCGGCAGTGGGCCGGTGTCGGTCAGGGCGAGCTGGCTCATGACCACCGCTCCCAAAGCTGTTTTGGCTCAACCGGATGCTTATCGGCGCGCGGACGGGACGGACACGACCACGATCCGCCATCGGTAAGGCGCACATAGGTCCAGCCGGCGGCGCGCAGGCTCGTGCCAGGTTCATTCGCCAGAATGTAGGTGCCGATGCGACGATACCCGAGCGCGAAGCCTGCCCGCGCTGCCGCGCCGTATAGAAAAGAGCATGTATTCTTGGCGCCATTGGTGCATAGGCGCACCACTTCAATCGTGCGGCCATCGTCGCGGGCACGCGCGACCGGCCTACCCAATATTGCCACCCCGACCAACGCATCATCGATAACTGCGCCGAGCGATACTTTATGCCCGGTCACGGGCCCGTGGTGGCGGTGAAGCTCGCCAACGAAGGCGTTCGCCTCGCGCAGATGGATCGGGATCAGCCTGAGGCGGCTCATCCTGCCATCCCCGCCAGCATGCAGGATTGCTGATGGCGCCCGGCATCGATCAACCCTTGCCAGGCCACGCCGTTGATCCACAGCACTTCCAGGCGCGGCCGGGCGCCATCGGCCAGCGCCGCGAATTCCACACGCCGCCAATCGGCCAGCGCGTCGTCGTAGAGCGGCGACGCATAGCCGCACAGCACCACCCCCCCCCCGCAGGCTCCGCAGGAAGGCCAGCAGCTCGGCATGCTGGGCATCGGTCATTTCATGCTTGTAGCCATGATAGCCATTCTTGGTGCTGCGGGTTTGCGACAGGTAGGGCGGGTCAACAAAATGCAGCGTGCGCTCACGATCATGCTGGGCCATCACCTCGATGGCCGAGCGATGCTCAATGGTCACGCCGGCTAAGCGCGCGATCAGCGCCGGCAGGCAATCGGGATAATGCATCCAGTCATGCGCCGGCGTGGTGCCGCTGCGCGAGGATGTCGCGCGGAAGCCGGTCTTCACGCTGGCCTTGGTGGCGCCATCCGAGCCAAAACCCATGAAGCTGCGGATGATCAGGCGCCGCGATAGCTCGACCGGATCATCACTCCATTCATAGGCCTGCTGGAATTCCACCCGCGCGAAGGGCGTGAGCCGCAGCGCCTCGATCAGCTTCGGCGCCAGCATTTCATCGCGCAGCACGCGGAACAGCGTCACCACCTCATCATCGAGATCATTATAGACCTCGGCATAGGAGCGCGGTTTGCGCAGCAAAATGCTGGCCGCCCCGCCATAGGGCTCCACATAGGCATGATGCGGCGGCAGATAGGGCAGGATTTTCGGCGCCAGTTTCCACTTGCCGCCATGCCAGCGCAAAACGGGGCGCTTTGGGGTAGCGTTCATGCCGCCACCGCCGGCCGGTCCAGCTTGCCGACCTGGTTGCCCCAGGCGTCCCAGCCCTCGGCTGTGGAGCGGGCGAAGAGTTCGATGCGCGGGCCCTGGAACAGCTGGGTCAGTTCGGCCCGCAGGTCGGCCGGCTTCTCGGAATGTATCTTGGTGCGGGGCGCGAAGAAGGCGCCGCGCGGCTTGGCACCAATGATCGGCTCGGGCCGGCCCCGCTTGCAGATCAGCAGATCCTCGGAATCACCCGTGGTTTCGAACCCGGGCCCGCGCGCCTGGCTGTCATGATAGATGAACGCGCCGCCCGCCTCTCGGGGCCACAGCTTCACCCAGACCCGCTTGGTGGAATACTTGAAGCCCCATGCCTGGAACACCTCGCGCGGCCCGAACCTGAGATGCGCGATGGGCGGCGTGATCCACAGGAACAAGCGGCACCCCTCGGGATGCGCGAGGCGGCCCACATTCAGCGCCGCGATATCCCGCAGCGGCATGGTGGGGTAGTGCCGGTTCGGATTCTTGTTCGGCCCCGAACTGAACTTCCACGGGGGATCGGCCAGGATGACCCGGTAGCGCCCGCCCGGCACTTGATCGAGCGGTATGTCGAGATAGGCGGTCATTCCGCCGCCTCAGGCCGGCCAATATAGGCATCCGCACAATGGACCCCACAGTAGGGCTTGTTGGGATACCGGCGCGACCCGCAATAGCTGTGCTCTTCCGTCTTCGGGTCGCCATCGATCCATTGGCAGCCGCGCGCGCCATACTTGTCCAGTTCCGGCTCGGCGCCGGCCGGCGCGACCCAGGGCGCGCGGCCATGCTCGCGCTTCGGCGCGTCGAATACCGGCGTGGGGGGGCGGCCGAAGATGGCCGTCATATCGCCTGCCTCCCGCCGAGCCCGCTTCAGGACGCCATGGCCGAGCGGCGCGCCGGCTTCCTTGGCCACCATGTAGATATAGGCTCGCGACACCCCAAACCGCTCCTGAATCTCCGAGGCCGGTGTCGAGCGGCTCATGGCTTCGGCAATCCCTGCCTTGCGTTTCCTGCTCTCCTCGCGAGAGCCGGTGCCGGGCTTCCGTTTATTGGCCCCATCCTTGGTGACGCGATTCCGGCCCCCCGTGGCGTCATTGAGCGATTCAATCCCGTTTCGGCGCATATAGCCCACGATCACGTTGCGCGACACACCTGCCGCCGCGCCGATCCGGGTGATGCTGGCGCGGTTGCCCGCCTGGGCCCTGAGCCAGGACAGGCGCTCTTGGCGATCAGCTCCGTCCCAATCGAACTGCGCCATGATCAGAACCCTACCTGCTGCTTGAAGAGAGGGCCGGCGGGCCGGATCGCGGGGAGGCGGAAGCAATGCCGGGCATAATCGTGCATCGCTATGGCGTCGGCCGCGTTGTCGTCCTGCGGGTACCAGCCGAGCTGCTGGCATCGGGCGATGGTTTTCCGCTTGAGCTCGTCTCGACGGCCCCGGGATGAGCCCAGAAAGTGGTGCCGGGCATCGGCATTATTCACTTCGAAGCGCTGCAGACCGAGCCTGGTCGCGACTAGCTCCACAATGGTGGGTAGGCCGAACACGAGCCTGACCGTGTTCTCCCCCATGCGGAGCCGGCCGGTCTCTCGATCGATCATGTGGTTCAGGTTGAGCGGGGCTTCAAACCCCAGCACGGTGGCCTGGCTCGACTCGATCCGCGCCACGAGCCATTGTTCGAAATAGGTATAGGTGCGGCCGTTATCGAAGCCGACCTCTTTGCTGCCGAGCGGATCGGGCAGCTTGATCGAGCCATGCTTGAGCCCGCAGGCCCGCAGCGACGGATCCTCATGCTCGCCAATCTCGGTATCGAACGCCCATCCGGTGATGAGCGATAGGTCGAGCATGAGAATCCGTTCCGCCATGGGCCGCCCCGCTTCAGTTCAGCGACATGCCGGATTGATCATCGGCAGCAGAAGCCGCGCCCTTGCCGGAGCCCCCGGATTTGGTTGAGGACTTCTTCTTGCCGTCGGCTTTCTTTCCGCCCGCGCCGAGCCCGGCCAGGTTATCGGCCTGCTCTTCCCGGTAGCCCTTCTCCCAGGCCTGTGCCTGGCTGGAACCGGGCGGATAGGGATTGTCGTCGATTGAGCCATCCTTGCTGAACGCCATCGCGCCTTCATGCAGGGCGCGATCATCAGGCCCGTTGATCAGGCCTGCGCCACGTTCGTTATGCTTGCGGTTGACTTCTTCGGCTTCAGCGAACGGATCGTTTTCCAGCGCGGCCGGCGAGTTCAGGAAGCCCAGATAGCGGTTGAGCCGGCTCATGTAGACCATCTGATCGTCAGGCTCCATCTCGGTGATCCGGAGTGCATCATCCATCGTGTCGAGGTCGACACCCATGCGCTTCATCGCTTTGCGCTGATCGCGCACGGCAGCATTTGCCCTCCGGGCCTCATCAACCGTGCCGCGGTGGTCGCGCTTCAGGTTTTTCAGGTCGATCACGGTGGAGCGGAAGGTTTCCTTAGTCAGTTCGCCTCCGCTGCTCACGTCGGTGTTGGGTTTCAATCGCTTTGCCATGTCGGCTCCTGTCGGTGGGTGGGGTTACGAAAACGGCACAACATCCGCCGCCAGCTCGGCCGGCAGGCAAAGGCTGGTGCTGGGATTGCCATAGGCGGGCCGCAGCGCTTGGCCGAGGAAGGCTTCGCGGGTCGAGCCCATCACGGCGTGGGGGTGATCTTTGATGTGCGCCGGATCTGATCCGCCCAGCAGCAGCCAGCAGCCATTGCCGATCTGGTCGATCCCGTAATGGTCGAACGCGTAGCGGTTCGCGATGGCGCGCCGCCCGCGTCCGATCAGCCAATCCCATTCCCAATGGGCCAGCGCCACCGCATGCGCGAGCCGGACCAGGGCAATGCTGAGGCCCTCGACACGCTGCGCATCACGGGCCACCGCGAAGCCGCAGCTATACACGACGAAGCCCCGGACCTGATCGAGCCAGGTCGGGTTGACCAGGCACCGCGTGCCGGCCGGTGCCTGGGCGGGATCCTGGAACCAGAACGACAAGTTCCGCATGTCGGCCACGAGATCGCGGGTCCAGAGCCGGCGCTGGATCGAGCATCCCGTCACGGTGTCGCCCCGGTACAGCAGCAGGCAGATCGTGGTGGTGCCGGTCCGGGCCTCGTCGTGGAAGCGTGGATCGGCCAGCACCGAGAGCGGCTCATCGGTGCAGACCAGGAAGGCCTGCGCGCCCTGCCGCAGGCTGGGGGTCACCATCACCCCGTACCCGGCCGCCTCGATCACGCCGGTCAGCCGCGCAATGTTCTGCGCCAGGAAGCGGTTCTGGGCCGTGGGCAGGGTGGTGCGGCGCGCGAAATCCACGGGATGCATCAGCGGATCACCAGATCGGCCGGGGCTTCGATCTGCAGCGCGACCGTCATGACCTGGGCCCGGCTCGGGTCGATCCGGCGCGCCAGGCTGAGGCGCGTGTAGTGGCCACCCGCGGCCCGGGTGATGCGGTGCAGGTGAAGCTGATCGGGTTCACGGGCGGCCGCCTCGAGATCGCCCAGCACCATCCCGGCATAGCCCTGGTCGCGCCGCGCATGGATGGAGCGGCCCACCACCTCCGGGCTGACCCGCATGGCGGCGCCCAGATGGGCATTGATGGCATCGCCGGCCTCCACCAGGAACAGGGCGGCGCGATCCGTCACGCCGGTCCGGGCCGCGAGATCGAGCAAGGGGATGCGCTGCACGGCCTGCTGGTGGAACTCGCGCCACAGCCCCGACATGGCGTCGGGTAGCAGCTGCTCGGGCCGGGCCTCGGTGCTGGTCCAGCCGGACCCGCCCTCCTCGGCCCGGCGCTGCTCGGCCAGCCCGGCCAGGCGCTGCCGGGCATCGGCCAGGCTTAGGACTGTGCCGGTTTCGCCAAACTCGACCCGGGTCTCAGGCTCAGCGCGGTCGAGCCAATCCAGAGCGCGGTACGCCGCTCGCGGCGCCAGCACGGCCTCGGCCAGATCGATCCGCACCCTGCCCTCGGGCCGGCGCGCCAGAAATATCCAGCCGAGCTGCTCCAGGCCGAGCCCGATCGCATCGGCCCGGCTCTGGGCCGGCAGACCGACATATTGCCGCACCGCCGCCCCGTGGCCCATCGGGGCCGAGTGCAGGGTGCCGTCATGGGTTGCGACGAAACAAAGGTCGGCCCCCGCTGACCGCCCGGGGACCGACCCACCACCGCCCATCACCTCCTGCAGGAAGCCGGGCGGGAGTTTGAAATGCCGGAAGGCCGCGTCACAGGCCTGCACGGCGCTGGCCGGTATCGTGGTGGAGTCGGCCAGGTAGCGCTCCATCGTGTCATGGCTCAGGCCGGTCTGGCGGGCCAGCATCTTGAGCGTGACGCCGGTATTCGGCACCAGTCGCCCCCGCACGGCCTGGGCGAAGCGGCCCGCTATGGCGCCGTTGCGGGTCATGCCGCCGCCCCACTGGTGGCGCGCGAATTCTCTTTCCGGGCCAACGCATCGATCTGGCGCCGCGCCTCGGCCACGCCGAGGATGTTGCGCAGCTTGATGTATTCGCGCTCATAGCCGGCCGGTGGGGACCAGCGCGCCCGCATGCGCTCGGCCTGCTTCGCCTTGAAGTCGGGGTCGGCATTCAGCGCCCGCATGCGCTCGGCCTGCTTCGCCTTGAAGTCGGGGTCGGCATGCAGCGCCCGCATGCGCTCGGCCTGCTTCGCCTTGAAGTCGGGGTC